>ENA-USUJ01000030-USUJ01000030.1-human-gut-metagenome-genome-assembly--contig:-NODE-30-length-85203-cov-32.655487_pt1 | contig 85203 bp, 38 predicted proteins | sample MGYA00250061_ERZ773398 | MGnify/ENA primary metagenome ERZ773398 (study PRJEB29103, sample SAMN06111992) | human gut metagenome | biome: human gut; feature: ankylosing spondylitis patient; material... | reverse complement strand
GCATACCTTCACGCAAAACCGGAGTCCAGTTGACAACAACACCGCTGACAACATTGTCCTTAAACACAACATCCTCAACAGAATAGCAGTTGAATATTGTTGCTCCGGCATGAACGGCCTTATATAGCAGTGCAGAGGTACTCTCAACAGAATCCATCACAAACAGGTCTTCGTCGTAGCTCTCAAAGTTGATGTCAAAGTCTTTCACGATTTCGATGGCTTCTTTCTGCACGACAATCTGATTGAACATCATTGCGCCTCCCCACATACCGCCGCCGGGAGACAACTTGCGGTCGAACTGGGCAACTTTAAGTCCGGCCTTTGCCAGATAATATGCGGCAACAATGCCTGACGGACCTCCGCCTACAATGGCAACATCGAGGTCAAGATTACGTTCCAACTTGCTGAAATAGGTACTGATAATACCCTGTGATACTTTCTTTTCTATCATTTTGTTTTTATTTTTTATATAGTAAATTTCTTATTTTCAATGAGTTAAGCGTTTCCTTTCTTCATGCTTCATTGCGCTCACGCAAGCTTAGCATAACGGCATGACAGGCACATATACAGCCTGTCATACTGCTGCGCTGACTGCTTAACGCTGAGGCATTAAAGCCCACATGCATTAAACGTCGCACTCGCCTTCTTTTATCGTCTGGCTTATACGCATGGCGCAGAAGTTAGGACCGCACATAGTGCAGTATTTTCCGCCCACATGGTTGGCCGTCTTGTAGTATTCAAGCGCACGTTCAGGGTCAAGACTCAGGTTAAACTGGTCTTTCCAGCGGAACTCATAGCGTGCCTTGCTCAGCGCATTGTCGCGCACAATGGCACCGGGATGATGCTTTGCCAGATCGGCTGCATGTGCAGCAAGCTTGTATGTCACCACGCCCACGCGTACATCGTCGCGGTCGGGCAAGGCAAGATGCTCTTTCGGCGTTACATAGCACAGCATGGCAGTGCCTAGCCATCCTATCTGAGCCGCACCGATGGCACTTGTTATATGGTCGTAGCCGGGCGCAATGTCAGTTACCAACGGGCCGAGCGTATAGAACGGCGCGTTGTGGCACTTCTCTATCTGACGCTGCATATTCTCAGGAATCTTATCCATTGGCACATGGCCAGGACCTTCGATAAATGCCTGAACATTCTTTGCCCAAGCACGCTCCACAAGCTCTCCCATCGTGTCGAGCTCGGCAAACTGGGCGCGGTCGTTGGCATCATAGACACTGCCCGGACGCAATCCGTCGCCAAGCGAAACGGCTACGTCATATTTAGCCAGAATGTCGCAGATATCATCAAAATGCTCATAGAGGAAACTCTCTTTCTGATGCATCTGGCACCACTTTGATATAATGCTTCCTCCACGGCTAACCATACCTGTCATGCGGTTGTCGGCAAGATGAATGTTCTGCAGACGTATGCCGCAATGGATGGTGAAATAGTCAACTCCCTGCTCACACTGCTCGATAAGTGTGTCGCGGAACAGCTCCCAAGTAAGGTTTTCAGCATGTCCGTTAACCTTCTCCATGGCCTGATACATAGGCACGGTGCCTACGGGCACAGGACAGTTGCGCACAATCCACTCTCTTGTCTCGTGAATATTTGCTCCTGTAGACAGGTCCATCAGCGTGTCGCCACCCCACTTGCAGCTCCACACGGCCTTCTCAACCTCCTCGTCTATGCTAGAAGTTGTGGCAGAATTGCCTATGTTTGTGTTGATTTTCACAAGGAAATTGCGGCCTATAATCATAGGTTCTGCCTCGGGATGGTTGATGTTTGCCGGAATTACGGCACGTCCGGCGGCAATCTCGCTGCGCACAAACTCAGCAGTGATGTGCGTTTCGATGCCAAGTTCCTTGCAGTTCATGTTCTCACGTATGGCGACATACTCCATTTCTGGGGTTATTATGCCCTGCTTTGCATAGTAAAGCTGGCTCACCTGGCAGCCTTCCTTAGCCCTGAGAGGCAGGGCTATATGCTCAAAGCGGAGAGAATCGAGCGAGTGGTCATCACGCCTCATGCGTCCGTATTCAGACGAAATCTCCTTAAGGCGCTCCACTCCTCCACGCTTCAGTATCCACGGTTCGCGCAATCGCGGCAGACCTTTGCGTACATCAGTGGCAACGTCAGGGTCGCTGTAAGGACCGGAAGTATCATAAATATACACAGGAGGATTAGGACGCTCCGTGCGTTTGTCACCATCAACGGTAACCGTGGGAGTCTGCTTTACGACACGCATGCCCACACGAATGTCGGGAAAGAGTTCACCCTTGAGGTAAACTTTCTCTGAACCCGGATAAGTTATTCTTACATTATTTTCCATAAATATATTATAAGGTTTGTTCTTTTTGATTTATCAAATCTGCTATACGGCGCATCTCACTGACCGGATCAGCGGCACGCAGAATGCTTCCGCTAAGGGCTATGCCCGTAACACCTGCACTGAAAAGGTCAGGAATGTCGTCGTAACCAATGCCGCCAATAGCTATCAGCGGCAGGTTTATTCCTCTGTCGTGCATCTGTTTAAGCAGACGTTTGTATCCGTCGAGCCCGAGAATGGCAGCAAGATTCTTCTTTGTAGTAGTGAAACGGAACGGGCCGCAGCCGATATAGTCGGCACCCTGGGCGGCAAGACGGCATATATCGTCGAACGTGTTGGCCGTTCCACCTATTATATAATCAGGACCTAGAATCTTTCGCGCCTCGTCCACCGGCATGTCATTTTTGCCAAGATGAACGCCATCGGCACCAACACGCTGCGCCATCATCACATTATCGTCAATGACGAACGTGGCACCGTAGCCGGCGCAAAGACTCTTCACCTGCAATGCTGCCGCTTCGAGCTCTGCCTCTGTGGCATCCTTCATGCGCAGCTGAATCCATCGGCATCCGCCTTCAAGAGCCATTCTGGCAGAGTCGACGTAAGTATATTTGTCAGTAAAATGTGTGATAAACTGAAGTCTGTTCATATCTTTTTGTCTTTATTCTTTATCAATTACGATTGCCGGCACAGGACTGAAAAAATGGTTCAAGGGGCCTGTCCCATCACCTATTGTTATATCTGCTCCTGCCGCAAGCGCAGAAGTAAGATAGCGTTTAGCCTCGCCTACTGCCTCAACAAGACTATCACCGCGGGCAACAAAAGCGGCAATGGCAGACGAAAGTGTACAGCCCGTGCCGTGAGTGTTGCGGCTCGTTACAGAAGGAGCCGAATATTCATTTAAGGAGATGTTGCCGTCAAGGATGCTGAAAAGCACATCTGTCTTTACACAGCCCGATGCATGACCGCCCTTTATCAGTACGGAACGAGTGCCATAATCAAGGATGGCGCGTGCCGCAGCCTCAACATCATTAGCAGATACAGACGGCATGCCGGTCAGCACTGAAGTTTCAGGAATATTAGGAGTGAGCAGGTCTGTCATGGGCAACAGTTTTTTTTCAAGCAAAGTGAGTGCATCTGAACTCATGAGCATCTTTCCGCTGCTCGAAACCATGACAGGATCGACAACAAGAAAATGCGGACGGCAGTCTGTCAAGGCATTTATTATGGCATCCAATGTTGCTGCATCGTTAACCATACCTATTTTAACTGCATCGGGATGCAGGTCTTCCATGACTGCCACAATCTGGTCGTATACCACCTGTGCGGGCACTGAATGAACATACTTAACGCCCTTGGTGTTCTGCACGGTTACGGCTGTAACGGCAGCCGCGCCGTAAACTCCAAGCGCAGAAAAGGTCTTCAAGTCGGCCTGAATGCCTGCACCGCCGGACGGATCTGAGCCAGCCACAGACAAAGCAACGGGATAACGCTTCATAAAGCAGCCCTCCGCAGCATGCAGCAGCCAGCACCCGACTTTACGGGCATAACGCACAAAAAAGAAATAAAAGTCATACTTAAATCTCCTCTTTTAAGATCAGTCAACACTCTCAAAAGCAGGTGACGCGGAATAACCGCCATAAAAGAATTGCATCAAAATCCCAGCGTCGGCATTATCCGTACTGGTTCAATGTGTATAATCTCAGACACGGCAGCCATAAGGCATGCCGGACACCACCTTTTGAGTACATTGCAAAGATAAGACAAAATAACGGCACAGCCAAACTTTTGCTGTCTTTTTTGTGTGCATTGATATCGTTCACGACACAGAAAACAAAATTATCACTACTGAATCCCGGGACAAGCCGCAAAACAAAAGCCGCAAGACTGATAACAATCTTGCGGCCTACAGACTTAAAAAGTCTCAATTTATTACTATGAAAAACGATTTTCACATTTAATCTACAGGGATGTCCTTGTTGACATTCTTACATCCGAGCAGAGCATAATAAAGAAGGTATGCCAAAGCAACAAGCGGCACGATATAAGAAATCATGTAGCCGGCCTTGTCGGCAATGAAGTTCTGCAACAGCGGCAGTACACCTCCACCGACAACCATCATCATGAATATACCTGAAGCGGCAGCAGTGTATTTGCCAAGTCCTTCCGTAGCAAGATTGAAAATACTTGCCCACATGACAGACGTACACAATCCGCAGAGAACAAGCAGCAGAGCGCTGACAGGCACTGTTACCATTGTGAACGAAGAACCCGTAAACACAGGCATAGACGTTGTTGAAGTCTTAGACGAGAACATTGCCACCAACATGAGCACGATAGCCACGAGCGATACGGTGATCATCATGGCGCGGCTTGACACCTTGTCGGCAATGAAACCGGCAACAAAACGTCCTACAAGCATCAGCAGCCAGTAAGTTCCGGCAACAAAACCGCCTATGGCAGCAGCATCGCCAACAACTCCTGCACCCTTCGACGTCGTGTCAGAGATATAGAAGTTGAGAGTGCCGGGGATACCAATCTCTATTCCAACATAAACAAAGATACCGATTACGCCCAATACGCAATGGCGGAAAGCCCACGGACTGTGTTCAAATACGGTGTCTTGTGTAGCCTTACCCATCTCCGGATCAGCTATCGGTATGAATGAAAGCACGATAAACGCACCGGCAAACACAGTCATGGCAATGTAGAGCACGAGGTTTACATCGCTTATGGCAGTGTCTTTAGTAACTGTACCTACCAAGGCGCCCACCAGCATAGGTGTCAGCGTTCCGGCAAGCGAGTTGAGCGTTCCTCCGATAAGGTTGAGCTGGTTGCCACGGTTGCCGCCTCCGCCAAGGAGGTTGAGCATGGGGTTAACCACTGTGTTGAGCATACATACAGAGAAACCGCATACGAATGCACCCAAAAGATACACCCAGAATCCGGTAAGACCTGTAGGGAAGCCCGACAGATACTGCACGAGCACACCCACAAAACCAACTGCAATGGCCACCATTGCAGTCTTTTTATAACCTATCTTGATAAGCAGCTTGCCGGCAGGTATACCCATAAACAGGTATGCAAGGAAGTTCATCATGTTTCCCATCATGCCTAATGTGTTGCTGCCCATCAGTTCGGGCTGATTCTTCCATATTACGCCAATCGGTGCCGCCAGGTTAGTGACGAACGAAATCATGGCGTAGATAAACATCATAGCTATGATGGCTATGATACGTCCACTTTGTTTATTTGTCTGTTCCATGGTTCTTATTTAATAAGGTATTGCTTTTTATGACAATCTTTCCTCTGGAACAAAATCGTCATCATCCTCTTTCTTCGTAGTACGCTTACGAATTACGCGCTTACGCTTCGGCTTCTCCTCTACAGGCTTTTCGCTCTTAACACCTGCCAGTTCAGGATCAATCATGATGCGTCCGCAATACTCACACACAATAATCTTCTTGTGCATTCTGATGTCGAGCTGACGCTGAGGCGGTATCTTGTTGAAGCATCCGCCACATGCATCACGCTGCACGTAAACGATACCCAGACCATTGCGCGCATTCTTGCGTATACGCTTGAAGCTTGTAAGCAGACGCGGCTCAATCTTCAGTTCGAGTTCCTTTGCCTTCTCCTTAAGCTTCTCTTCCTCAGCTCTTGTCTCGTCCATAATCTCGTCGAGCTCGTTTTTCTTTTCTTCAAGAGCTACACGGCGGTCCTTAATAAGCTCCTCGTTGTTCTGGAGGTCTTTGTTTTTCTCCTCAATCTTAACGTTAGCCTCTCTTATCTTCTTGTTGCAAAGCTCTATTTCGAGCGACTGGAACTCGATTTCCTTGCTCAGTGTGTCATACTCGCGGTTGTTCTTAACGTCGTTGAGCTGCTCTTTATAGCGCTCCACGCTGGCCTGAGCCTCGTTAATTTCAGCCTTCTTCTGTACAACGGCATTCTGAAATTCCTTGATGTCGTTCTTTATTTTCTCAATACGTATTGTAAGACCGGCAATCTCGTCTTCGAGGTCCTGAACTTCAAGAGGCAACTCACCTCTCAGGGCTCTCTTTTCATCGATAGCCGACAATGTGGTTTGCAACTGGTAGAGAGTTTTCAGTTTCTCTTCTACAGACAAATCTGTTGGATCTTTTTTAGCCATATTTTATAAGTAGATTATAGGATTAGTGTTGGTCTTTGTGAGATAAGTCACAACTCCCGGACACGCTTCCTCGATTATTGATTTAAATATTTCGTTAGTATACTGTTCGCTCTGATAGTGGCCAATGACGGCAATCTGTATTTCCTGCTCATGGCCGAAATACTCATGATAGTGCATCTCACCTGTGATAAAGGCGTCGGCTCCCTGTGCAATTGCCTCAGGCAGGAGGAACGAGCCTGCGCCTCCGCAGATGGCAACGGTCTTGATGGGACGGCGCAAAAGCTGATTGCACTGCACACACTCAACATCGAACGTGCGCTTCAGCATCAGCACAAAGTCGTCGGCGGCAAGCGCCTCGGGCAACTCTCCAATAACTCCGCTGCCGCCCTCGATGCCCATAACTGTCTTTTCTGCAAAGAAACGGCAGTCATGAAGCTCCATTTTTTCAGCTATCTTGAAGTTAACACCGCCACGGGCATTGTCCATGTTAGTGTGCATGGAAACCACCGTGATATCATTCTTTAAAGCCTTGGCAACGGCACGCTGCACGTCGTCGGCATAGGTGATGCGCTTCAGTGCATGAAAAATCAACGGATGATGACTCACGATGAGATTACAGCCTAAAGCCACAGCCTCGTCGACCACTTTTTCGGTAACGTCAAGGCACAATAAAGCCCCTGATACTTCCGCCTCTGTCAGTCCTGCCTGCAGGCCGGCATTATCAAAGCTCTCCTGCAGGGGCAGAGGCGCGAAACGTTCAAGGGCGTCAACCACTTCTCTTATTTTCACGCTTTTCAGCCTTTTAAATAATAATAATGTGCAAAGATAGCTATTTTCAGCGGCTTGTCAAAGAGCGGCGCAATTTATTTACATTCTTTAACCACTATTATTCATGATGCGTTTCTGCCCAAATCGTCAACAATGCAGCCTGACCATCTGTTGCTTGTCATACAACAGTAAAAATTCATGACACACGACATGCGTAACATGCCGATTTTTCACACATTTATGTAATTATTTTGCATGTTTATTCTTAAATGAGACAAAATGCATCTTTTTGTTGAAAAACAGAAGTTTTTTGCAGACTTATAGCAGCAGAATTATTACTTTTGCAGCCAAAATTTTCAATAGGTTAGTTATGAACAAAAAGACAAGGATACCAAATCCAATCGTAGCCCTGACTCCTTTAGCCGTTCTCGTGGCCCTGCTGGCCATGGTCATCCCTACCTTCGGGGGCGACGCCCTGCTTGGCGGCAGTCAGGTGTCGCTGCTCATAGCCTCGGCTGTTTGTGTGGGCATAGCAATGATAAAATACAACTACAAGTGGAGCGTGCTTGAGGAAGGAATGGCCAAAAACATAAAGAAGGTTACTCCGGCCATAGTGATACTTCTGCTCATCGGAGCCATCTCGGGCACATGGATGCTCAGCGGAGTGGTTCCCACGCTGATATACTACGGTCTGCAGATTCTCACGCCGCAGTTTTTCCTTGCGTCGTGCTGCATAATATGCGCCATAGTGTCTATCATAACCGGCAGCTCATGGACCACCATAGCCACAATAGGCATGGCACTGCTCGGCATAGGCAAGGCGCAGGGATTCGACGAGGGATGGATTGCAGGAGCAATAATATCGGGAGCCTATTTCGGCGACAAGATTTCGCCGCTGTCAGACACGACAGTGCTGGCATCGTCAACAACGGGCACAAAGCTGTTTACCCACATACGCTATATGCTCATAACCACCGTGCCGTCGATAATAATCACTCTCGGCATATTTACCGTTGCAGGACTTGTCATGAGCCACAGCGGCAACGAGCAGAGCGAGCTTTTTGCAGGCACGCTGGCACAGACATTCAACCTGTCGCCGTGGCTTCTGCTGGTGCCGGTCATCACGGCTTGTCTCATTCTGGCCAAGCTGCCAACCATCATTACGCTCTTTATATCTTCTGTGATAGCCGGAATATGCATTCTGCTGTTCCAGCCCCACATTCTTCTGCAGATAGTAGACGGCAGCGTTCTCGACTTTGCAACAGGCTTCAAGGCCCTGATGACGTCAATATTCGGAAGCACATCCATATCAACGGGCCATGCCGAGATAGACGCTCTTGTTGCCACAAGGGGCATGCGCGGCATGATGGACACCATCTGGCTGATAATATGTGCGATGTGCTTCGGCGGCGTGATGTCTGCAAGCAACATGATAAGCAGCATAACCAATCTTTTTGTGCGCTTTGTACGCAAGCCCGCTAGTGCCGTGTGCTCAACGGTAGGCGCAGGTCTTTTCTTCAACACATGTACGGCCGACCAGTATCTGTCTATCATCCTGACAGGCAACTTGTTCAAGGACCTTTATCAGAGCCGCAGACTCGAGAGCAGGCTGCTGAGCCGCACCGTAGAAGACTCTGTAACGGTTACTTCTGTGCTGATACCATGGAACTCGTGCGGCATGACTCAGGCCACGGTGCTTGGCGTAAGCACGCTGACCTACCTGCCCTACTGCTTCTTCAACATACTCAGTCCGCTGATGTCCATCCTCGTAGCATTCACAGGCTTTAAGATAAAACGGCTGATTACGTCAACAAGCGACGAAGCTCCGGTTGAAGCAATAAGGCAGACAGCATAATTACGTGAAATAAACTAACGCTGCTGATGCAGCGCAGAATGAAATGACCGCCGCGCAGTCAACAATCAGTTGCTGCGCGGCGGTCATCATTCCATATGGCACGACTGCATTAAAGCGTTATTATTCCTTTACTCACATCTCGACATTAAGCCATATATGCAGGCTTGCAGCACAGACCTCATAGCTGCAAGAAACCGGACAAAATGCCACCCAAACAAGACCAATATGCAAAAGGCCGTCTTTTAGCTTCTAAAAGGTGGCCTTTTACAAGCTGAAAAACCACCTTTTGCAGGCTAATTTGTGGCCTTTCATAAAGCCTGATACCACTATTCACACAACAAGCTGACTATCAACAACATATAGCCATACATTATAACATCAACAGGCAGCAGGCAACACTTTTTTTGCATCGTAAATGCAAACAGCACAAGGCATCAAGTCTATTCTCTTGATATAGAATATTGCAACCTGAAAAGCCTTAATTTATCGGCATGATGTTACCATAAGCCTAAATCACATTCTGCCTCAACCTTCTTCTCGACATCATCAGGAAGCGAAGGGAAGAAGTCGATGCCCGTGATGCGCTCCACCTCGTCTACGGTGTTAACGTATGAATCTTTTGGCCGGTTGCCTGAAGTATTCTTGTAGATAAAGCCTATTGCCTGCGGATTATCACCCGTGCGCAGCACTACTTTGAAAAATGCCTCGGGCACAACCACCTTGTTCTTGCCTATTGTCTTGTGCTTACCTTTATATAATATAGGGCCGCAGACTATATACAGGTCGCCGTATTTCTTAGCCCATTTGCGGCATGCCATCTCCATCTCGTTCCAGTCGCCGCGGTTAAGATTGCCGTTCTGCGGACACATGTTGGTAAAAAGGAACGACTCTTCCATGGCTTTCTTGCTCCATTTGTTGTCGGCAGCCGGACACATGTGGCCACGGTCGTAGCCCGAATTATAGTAGTCCCAGTCTGTTGCACGCGGCTCCGGCACTTCCGTATCCTCTGCAAAGTCTACGCCCGAGCGCTTTGCGCTTCCCTCGGTGCGTTCAGCCGTAAGATGCCATGCCACCCAGTTCGGCAGCAGAGTGGTCTTGTTATACGATGCCACATATCCCGTGCGCTTCAGTATCTGCTCAGGTGTCCCCTTCGGTGATGTCTGCATAACCAGCTTGTCATCAGCTTCTGCAGCTCCGGCAGACGCATCGCATGCCCCGGCCTCGCCGTCTTTCTGGTCAAGTTCCTCTACCAGCGCCTTGCCAGCCTCGCTGATAAGCGCCTTGTTATTCTTTGCCAAGTCGCACGAACACAGCGCAACGACCGCAATAAACAATAAAAAATAAGCTCTAAAGTTCTTCATATCATCTGCGAAGATAGCTATTTATACGGTTATAAACAAGAAAATCGGGCTGATTTTACAGCTTATGCTATAAGACCAGCCCGACTCTTTTTATTCTACGTCAGCTTAAACAGGCATGTTTACGCGTCCGTAGTTGTACATTTTCAAAACGTTCACACAATACTTGTTGAACTTCTTGTTGTCTAAAATCCTGTTAACAATCTTTTTCATAATCTTTTTACCTTTCCTATTTTTAATTTCTACCTGTAGGATGCATCTTCACATCCTTGTTATCCTTTTTCCTTTATTTCTAACGCAAAGGTAATACCATTTTCAGCATGTCAGAACGTTTTTGTCTATGAATTTGGCTTATAGTGCCTCTATTTTGACATGCGTCAAACAGGTTGATTTACATCAACGAAAATCTGACATAATGACACCTTATATAATAAAATGCAGCTTTTATTTGCTCATTATCCGCACTTATATTATTTTTGTAAAGCAATCAGAAAAGACATACACACATTTTGCATAACATAAACAAAACCGAAGCAAGAAGTATGAACAACAATGCCATATTGCTGCCCGAATGGGCAAATCAAAGCGCCATACAGCTGACATGGCCGCACGAAGGCACCGACTGGCGTGAGTATCTTGACGATATATGCGCAACATACGCCGAAATGGCTGACGCCATAACACGATATGAGAAGCTGCTCGTGGTTGCCCCTGAGCCGGAATTGGTAAAAAAGGAACTCAGCAAGAAACTGACAAGCTGTCAGTTGGACAATATAATATTCCATAAATGTCCTACAAACGACACATGGGCACGCGACCACGGATTCATAACACTTGGCGGCGACGGCACCTACACGCTGCTCGACTTCCGCTTTAACGGATGGGGCGACAAGTTTGAGGCCGCCCTTGACAACGCCATAAACCGCAGTCTGTACGACAACGGTGTCGTAGAAGGCACTTACACCGACCTTAACAGCTTTGTGCTGGAGGGCGGGTCTATTGAGAGCGACGGACTCGGCACCGTGCTGACCACAAGTCAGTGTCTTCTGGCACCTCACCGCAACCAGCCGCTAACACGCAGCGAGATAGAGCAGAAACTGAAAAACATGCTGCATGCCGAACGCATCTTATGGATAGACTACGGACATCTTGAAGGCGACGACACCGACGGCCACATAGACACACTAGTAAGAATAGCTCCCGACGACACCTTATTATATATAGGATGTGACGACAAGAGCGACAGCCACTATGACGACCTGAAACGCATGGAGGAACAGCTGAAGACATTCCGTACGGCCGACGGCAAGCCATACAGACTGATGCGCCTGCCCATGCCTGCGGCAATATATGACGACGGCGACAGGCTTCCGGCCACTTACGCCAACTATGTGATAGTGAACGGCGCCGTGATTTATCCTACATACAATCAGCCAGACAACGATGCTGAAGCCGAAAGAGTAATCAAAGCGGCCTTCCCCGGCAGAGATGTCATAGGCATAGACAGCCGCACCGTTATACGTCAGCATGGCTCGCTGCACTGCTGTACGATGCAGCTCTACAGTAAAATAACGGAACAGGAACAATAAATCATCAAAGCATATACGGCTCATAAAGTCCTGAATGTCAACACATAAGGCAGCAGCCGTAAATTAAATCAAACAAAACAACAGCAAAACAGAATGAAAACAGGAATAATTCAGCAGCATAACACAGCTGACAAGAAATACAACATGCAGCGCCTTGCAGAAAGCATAAAGGCACTTGCATCTGAAGGAGCAGAACTGATAATATTGCAGGAGTTGCACAACTCGCTGTACTTCTGCCAAGTTGAGAATGTCAACAACTTCGATCTGGCCGAGCCGATACCAGGTCCGTCGACCGAGTTTTTCGGCAGTCTGGCCAAAGAACTTGGAGTGGTAATCGTTACTTCGCTTTTCGAAAAACGTGCAGCAGGACTTTACCACAACACTGCCGTAGTGATAGAACGCGACGGAACTATAGCAGGCAAATACCGCAAGATGCACATTCCTGACGATCCTGCATATTACGAGAAATTTTATTTCACACCAGGCGACCTTGGTTTCCACCCCATCGACACATCTGTAGGACGTCTCGGCGTGCTCGTATGCTGGGATCAGTGGTATCCGGAAGCAGCCCGTCTGATGGCTCTTCAGGGCGCCGAAATGCTAATCTACCCCACAGCCATAGGCTTTGAAAGCTCTGACGAACCTGCAGAACAGCAGCGCCAGCGCGAGGCATGGACAACAGTGCAGCGCGGACATGCCGTAGCCAACGGACTGCCTGTGGTTGCCGTAAACCGCGTGGGACACGAGACCGACCCGTCGGGAATGACCGGAGGTATAGAGTTCTGGGGCAGCTCATTCGTTGCCGGACCGCAGGGCGAACTGCTATACAGGGCATCAGACCATGAGGAAGAGCGCAAAGTAATAGACATCGACCTGGCCCACAGCGAGCAGGTGCGCCGTTGGTGGCCGTTCCTTCGCGACCGCCGCATAGATAAATACACTGATATTGTGAAGCGCTTTATCGACTGAGACATCACATCATGGCGTTAAATTCATAATGTCCCATATGTCTCATTTGTCTCATAAATAATTAAAACAGCAATGGAAGGAATAATCTTAGGACTCCTCATCCCCCTGATGGGCACAATGTTAGGTTCAGGTTTCGTGTTTTTCATGAAGAAAGACATGCCCCCGCTGCTGCAAAAAGCCCTGCTTGGCTTTGCCTCAGGCGTTATGGTGGCAGCCTCGGTATGGTCGCTTCTAATACCCAGCATGAATATGTGCAGCCATATGGACAAATGGTCTGTCATGCCTGCAGCTGTCGGTTTTCTGGCCGGCATAGGCTTCCTGCTGGCCATCGACTATATCACGCCACACCTTCATCTTGGCAAGTCTAAGCCCGAAGGACCGCGCAGTCATCTGTCACGCACGGCAATGCTTTCGCTAGCCGTCACCATACACAATCTTCCTGAAGGCATGGCTGTAGGCGTCGTACTTGCAGGAGCAATGCAGAGCGGAGCCGGTATAACGGCAGCCGCAGCCCTTGCCATGTCACTTGGTATTGCAATACAGAATATTCCCGAAGGCGCAATCATATCTATGCCCATGCGTGCAGAGGGCAACAGCCGCATGAAGTCGTTTCTTTTAGGCAGTCTCAGCGGAATAGTTGAGCCGTTAGGCGGACTTATAGTCATTCTGCTTGCCTCGATGATGACGCCCGTGTTGCCTTATCTTCTGGCCTTTGCGGCAGGTGCTATGATCTACGTTGTTGTCGAGGAGCTTATCCCCGAAGCCTCTGAAGGCGAACACTCCAACATAGGCGTAATTGGCTTTTCCGCCGGCTTTGTCCTCATGATGATTCTTGACGTCGTGCTGGGATAAGGGATAAAAATTTAGAATTGAGAATGGAGGATGGAGAATTATGATTACTCTTGATGGATAGGAGTAATAAAACAAATCATAATTCTCCATCCTCCACTCTCAATTCTCAATTTTCTAAATAAGATTTAGAACATCAGCTACAATTTGTTCCTCGGTCAGATGGTTGTCGCGCAGCAGCTGCTCAACATCATATCTGTCGTAAAGAGCCTTACGCACGCCGAAACATATTGTCTTCATTTCCGATGGTCCGTAATAGCGGCTTATACGTTCTCCGAAGCCACCGTCTATGCATCCGTCTTCTATCGTAACAACCAGTTTGTGGTCTTTCTTCAGACCTTCAAGCATTTCTTCGTCAATGCCGGACACAAAACGGGGATTGATAAGCGTAGCATTTATACCTTTACCGGCAAGCATCTCTACCACCTTCTGACCTTTCTGATAGAAGTCGCCAAGAGCAATCACAGCCACAGTGTCGCCCTTTTTATCCATCTTATACTTATTCAGCTGGCTGTAGTCCGTGTCATACTTCTCATCGCTATGTGCCACGAGAGCCTCCGGTATGCGTATTGCCACAGGATATTCTGTCTGCTTTATAGCCCAGTCCTCCATGGCAACAAACTCTTCGTATGTCGTCGGGGCAAGATAAACAAGATTAGGAATATGACTGAGCATCGGAATATCAAAGAAGCAGATGTGCGTTATGTCGTTCATTCCGTAGACAGACGCGCCGACAACATTTATCACAGCAGCGTTTCCGTTCACACAGAGATCCTGCGCAATCTGGTCATAGGTGCGCTGAATAAATGTGGCATAGGTCGTGTAAACAGGTCTTACGCCGCCTTTAGCCATACCGGAACTCAAAGCCACGGCTTCTTCCTCGGCAATGCCAACGTCGATATACTGGCGTCCCATCTGTTTCCTTATCTCCGGAGTAAAGCCTGCTCCACCAGGAACGGCAGACACTACGGCAACCAACTTCGGATCGTTCTTTGCCTTCTCTGCAAGATATTGGCCTATAAGTGCCGGAAAATACTCCTCGCCATCACCTGCAGAAGCCTTCAGATTACCTGTCTCAAGGTCGAAAGGCATGCTCCAGTGGAATCTTTCCTTGTTCTCTACTGCAGGCGCATAGCCATGTCCTTTCTCCGTATGAATGTGTACAACGACAGGGCGCTCGGCGTCCTTCGCTTGCTTAAATGCGGCTATAAGCGAGGCTATGTCATTGCCGTCCTCAACATAAACATAGTCGAGCCCCATAGCCTTAAAGAAGTTTAGTTCTGCTTTTCCGGCTGTATCACGCAGCAGCTTCAGGTTTCCATACAGTCCTCCGTGGTTCTCGGCAATAGACATCTCGTTGTCGTTAACCACTATTATCATGTTTGTACCTATCTCAGCGGCCATGTCAAAGCCCTCAAAGGCCTCGCCTCCGCTCAGAGACCCGTCACCGATAACAGCCACTATATTCTCCTTTCCGCCGCGTATGTCGCGCGCTTTCTGCAATCCTGTAGCCAAAGCCACAGACGTAGAAGTGTGTCCTATCTCAAAACAGTCATACTCAGGCGACTCTTCCGGCGAACTGTATCCTGACACATCATCAAAGCGCTTGTTGTCTAAATATCCGTAAGCGCGGCCTGTAAGCATCTTATAAGGATAAACCTGATGAGACACATCGAACACGATTTTGTCCTCGGGAATGTCAAAAACATACACAAGTGCTATCGTCGCCTCTGTTATACCGAGGTTAGGGCCCACGTGGCCTCCGTGATTGCTGACACGGTTAAGCACACCTTCACGAATTTCTCCGGCAAGGACATCGAGCTGCTCAATACTAAGTTTGCGGACATCCTGCGGACTATTAATTTTCTCTAAATACATAAATATATTTCCATTTATCTTATTTCAAAGGCAAAATTACAACAAACCCTACAAAAACAGGATAAACAAATTACATTAAAAAGTAAACATTCTACTTTTTCACACCTTTCAGGCAGTAAACATTAAGCCATTCAAGACACCCAAGTCGGTGTGATGAATGGTCATTACCCCACTGCAGAACAGCCATAAAAGCAAGCCTGACAGCAGCATATTTCACATCTTACGCCTCGATTTTCACATTCAGCTTTCAGTTCATACGAGGCGTCACGGATTATTTCTCTCCGTCATTTTCAGGAGCCACATATTTGCCGTCAACCTTCAACGGCTCAACATGAAGCCCCACATGAGTATCTTCACCAAAATGCTCACGCAGTTTCTCTTCTATATCGCTTGCCCTTCTGTGGGCCTCATAAAGAGATATGTCTCCCGGCATACGCAGGTGCATCTCTATCGCTATGTTGTTTCCTATACGCCTTGTGCGCAGGTTATGTATTCCGCTCACGCCGATCTCACTTTCGGCAATGCTCTTTATCTCTTTCTCCACATCATCAGAAAGACTCTTTTCCAGCAGTTCATCAGATGCCTGACGAATCAGTGTCAGGGCTGTCTTGATGATGAACAGACTCACAACAACAGCTGCTATCGGGTCAAGCACGGCCCAACGGGAGCCCAGGAATATAGCTCCTCCAATACCCAAAGCCGTACCTATTGACGAGAAAGCATCGCTTCTGTGATGCCATGCATTAGCTATGACAGCCTGAGAGTCGACAGCCTTGCCTACCTTAACAGTAAAACGATAAACCCACTCTTTTAGAACCACGCTGAGCACAGCGGCAATGAATGCCACATATCCGGGCTGCTGAAGAGGCTCACCGTTAAGGGCCATTATGATTTTCTCCACTCCGCCATAGCAAATCATCACTCCCACAAAGAGCAAGGCCAGTCCGATGAGCGATGTTGCAAGAGTCTCATACTTGCCGTGTCCATAATCGTGGTCGCTGTCCTGCGGTTTGTTGCTCAGCTTGACAAACAGCAGAACGACAATATCCGTTATCAAGTCTGACAATGAATGGACAGCATCGGCAATCATGGCGGCCGAATGTCCAAGTATTCCGAACACAAACTTCAGCACGACAAGAACAATGTTGACCACGCTTCCTAGCACAGTCACCTTGTAGATTTTCTTTTCACGCGTTTTCTTATCCATCATTTTTACCTGTAAACCAATATTTATAAAAACCGATAATTATTTTATCCTCAATATAAAGTTGACGCTTCCGCCGCCAGACTTTTGTCTGGCAGCAGAAACGTCACATAATATCATATATGCTGCGATCTCTTCATACACACCATAACATGCAGCCCGGCTTATTGCCGCTCCTCATGTTCTTTCTTTCCAAACTCAGGATCTATGTCGACAAATGCCGCGACAAGGAATGTGATGATACAAAGAATGACAACTATGATGAAGAACCACAGATAGCCCACAAGCTCCTGAAGATATCCTGCCACAAGTCCGGGCAGCATCATCGACAGCGCCATCAGCGCCGTACACAGTGCATAGTGAGACGTCTTATATTCACCCTGACTATAATAAATAAGGTAGAGCATGTAAGCCGTAAATCCGAAGCCATAGCCAAACTGCTCAATAAACACGCACACGTTGATAATAATGAAACTGTCGGGCATGGCGTAGCTCAAATAAACATAGACAAGGTCAGGCAGCGTTATGGCGCACACCATGGGCCACAGCCACTTCTTCAGTCCGTCGCGTCCGGCAGCCATTCCGCCCAGAATACCTCCGAGCGTAAGTCCTATTATGCCAACCGTGCCCTGCACAAAGCCATATTCCTGAGGTGAAAGTCCCAGTCCGCCATTGCTTCCGCTGTCGATAAGAAACAGCGAAGAAACCTTCGCCAGCAGTCCTTCGGGCATACGGTAAAAGAGCATGAACAGGAAAGCTATGAGCACCTGTTTTGCCGGCATCTTGGTGAAAAATGTCTTTACAGACAACACCAGCTTTGTCCACACCTCACGTGCACCGGCATTGCGCAGTCCGCGGTCTGACACAGGACACGGCAACACCAGACTATGCCACAGCCACAAGGCTATGAACAAGCCCGTAACGCCATAGAACATAAGGCTCCACGAATACTTTATGCTGTTGCGGAAAAGCACCTGCAAGTTGCCTGCAATCATCACAAGGACGCCCTGTCCGAATATTGTCGCAAACCTGTAGAACGTGCTTCTGATACCTACAAACCAGGCCTGTTTATGCTGGTCCATGCCGAGCATATAGAAGCCGTCGGCCGCTATGTCGTGCGTAGCACTGCTGAACGCCATCACCCAAAAGAAAAACAGCGTGCCCTGAAGCCAGAAACTGGTGGGAATGGTGAACGCCACGCCGCCAAAAGCCGCACCGATGAGCAGCTGCATGGTGATTATCCACCAGCGCTTGGTCTTTACTATGTCTACAAACGGACTCCAAAGCGGCTTTATTACCCAGGGCAGATACAGCCACGAGGTGTAGAACGTAATCTCTGCGTTTGTCAGTCCGAGCTGCTTATACAGGATAAGCGAAATTGTCATCACAGCCACATAAGGCAGTCCCTCGGCAAAATATAGTGTAGGAACCCAGCTCCAGGGGTTCCTGCTCAACTTCTTACCAGAATTCATTTTCTTGTTCAAAGTTTTATGTTAACCATATATTTTTCTTATTTCCGCACCGCGGTAGTAGTGCAGAAGTATCTCATCATACTTATATCCGCGCTCGCCCATCACGGCAGCACCGATCTGACAGAGGCCTACTCCGTGGCCCCAGCCTGCACCTGTAAGGACAAAACGCTGCGGCACGCCGTTGCTGATGTCAGCCTTGTCAACGACAAACGCACTGCTGTAAAGATGGCTCTCGCTCAGCACGCGCCTTATTTCAAGCTCCTTGCCGATGGTGAACGAGCCCTTCGTGCCCACAATCTTCAGTTTCCATATACGTCCGCTCTTTCCGCGGGCAACAGGCTGCAGGTCGACAATATCACCGAGATCCAGTTTCAACTTGGCAGCAATAAGTCCTGCCAGCTGCTCCTGTGTGTACTCCACCTTCCAACGGTAGAAGTCGGCAGTCTCCTGATCATAGTCGTTGAGCACCTGCGACAATATCTTCTTGTCGTGCGTGTTGCAGAAGGCTTCGCCGTTGCCTCTTATCCATGCCTCGGCCTCATCTTCCTTCGTCAGGTCGGGCAGCACGGCTCCGCCTGAAGCATTGTCGCGCAGGGCCACCAGATATGGCTGCGGCGTGTCTTCCCAGCAATACTGATACTCCTCGGTTATGCCGCCGCAACATTTGCTGAAACGGGCATCGCAGATGTCCTCGCCCGACATCAGTATCTGTCCGCGAGTCTCGCTCACGGCCTGCTCCACATGCCTGTTCTTGGCTTTGGTTATGCCCTGATAGCGCTGACAATGGTCGTCGGCACACACGTCGAATATGGTATGGTCGTCGCGGTCGTACCAGCGTATCAGCTCGTCGTCTTTCTTGATGAACGAGAAGAATCCGTTGCCTCCGCTGCTCTGACGCTTGCGGCGCTCCATCTGTGCCAGCAGCCAGCTGCGCGATATTACGGCATGAGCCTTGAGGAACTCAAGCGACGAAGTGGCCTTCATCTCACTCGAGATGACACTTATCAGATAGTTTTCCACGGGCAGGCGGTTGATGGCACATATCTTGTCGGCCTCAACTACTATTTTAAGCGTACCCTGGAATGTCTGTGTCTCCTTGCGTTCCCAATGGAAGTTTACTCCAATGGTTACGTCGCTCAGCGAGAACGACGCGTCCTTGTCACAAGGCGTAAACGTAAGTTCACGGTAAAGATTGCCGTTCCACAGGATGCCTCCCTCTGAGAACGACACCTGCTGCGGTCCCGTGATAACCTCGCCTTTTGCCATATACTCGCCGTTGAGCGAGAAACAGATGCTCTCGGCGCTTACAATGCCTACATGCACCTCTGGCTCAACATGCTTGTAAAGCCTTGCGCCCGGAGCCTCGCCACAATGTGCCGATGCCTTTATCTTAGCCACAACCTCGCACATTTCGTCATCCGTGATGGCCACCTCGCGCAATATGCCCTCGGCCTGTTCTGCCGTCAGCCGCTCAAAGTCTTCTCTTCGCGGCGTTATTATCAGTCCTGCCATATCGAGCGCGCCCGGACTGACAAGCATCTTGGCGTCGCCGTCTGCCGAATAGCAGTCGGGTCTGTGCTTGCGGCGCGGAAATACCACCGTCAGCCACTGGCCGGCAGACATCCAGCTCACAACATTCATCATAGGCTCTATGTCGCCGTCGTGCATAGGCAAAGCATTGTACACACAGCGGAAGAGTCTCTCGTCGGCCTCGGCATTGCGGCTCCTTATCAGCAAGGCCGGACATGCCCAGCTGTTGATGACTGATATGTCGTTGTCGGCGTCGAGCGCATGCACCACCGTTATGTCGCGCACCAGTCTCGACCATGATGCCTGCAGGGGCACCTTGCCGCTCGTTCCGGCCTGGAAGTGCATGTGGTCAGGAGCAGAGGCTCCGCACTTCGGACCGTTATAGAACACCATAATGTCGGGATTCTGCGTCAGTATGGCGTGCATCTCTCCGTAATATTCGAGTATGTGCTGCGGCTGATGCTTCACTGCCGGCAGCGTGAAGTGTACGGGAAGTATGGGATATGGATTAACCAGTATGTCGAAGTTGTCGTCAAAGCGCTTTATCTGCTGCTCCTGCGGACGGTTCTCCTTGCACAGGAAGCATGGGCGCTTGCTTATCGAGGCCTTGTCTATCGAAGCTCCGGTTGACACCATGCGGGCAGGGTTAAACTGTGCCACGAGGGGCATTCCGCCGTCACTAAGGTCGCGCGTGAGCACCTCCTGCAGGTCTCTGAAACTGTGGCGTGCCAGGCTCCACGTCTCTATCTGCCTGTTGAAGAAGCGATAGAGCGAACTGTCTGCCATCATGTCTGCCTTGCCGGCTGTCATCTGCTGACGTGCCAACAGCTCCATGGTGCGCAGGCGGTCTTTATACAGATTGTTGGCGTTGACCTTGTCTACGGTCAGCGCTGCGTCGCTGTTGCCGCCCCAACGGCGGCACAGATACAGTTCAGTGAATATTCTGCCTATCTTATAGCGTCTGCTGAAGGCCAGTCCGGCAGCATAGTCTTCGCCGTAGCTTGTGTTCGGGAAGCGTATCTGCCTGAGCAGCGGCGTGAAGAACGCGCGCGGCGCTCCCAGTCCGTTGATGCGCAGGGCGTTGTTGCATCCGTTGTCGTCGGTCCATTCTGCATGACTTATAAGTCCCGGCGGCAGCGTGTTAAGGTCGAAGTCGCACATACGGTAGCTGCCTACAATCATGGCGGCACGCTGCCTGTAGAACTCGTCGACAATAGTCTGCAGCGTGTTTTCCGACGAATAGAGGTCGTCGCTGTCGAGCTGCACGGCAAAACGTCCGCACCGCTCGTCGTCTATGGCAAGGTTCCAGCATCCGCCAATGCCAAGGTCTGTGCGCTGCGGCACAATGTGTATCAGAGGAGCACGCCCGTCGCTCTTTGCGGCATACTGCTCCAGCAGCTTCGTAGTGTTGTCGGTCGAATGGTTGTCAACGACGATGACGTTGAACGGAAAACTTGTTTTCTGCGACAGCGCGCTGTCAACGGCATCGCATATTGTCTTTTCACGGTTGCGCACGGGTATCACAACTGACGCCTCGTATTCGAAGTCCTGCTCGTTGAAGTCGGGCTCACGATAGAGTGATGTGTCGATTAGGGCGCCAACGGCCTTCAGGTGTGCCGTAACGGCCTGCTCCATCTCTATCTGCACCTCACGGTTGGCAGGGTTGACATAGTCAAACTGCTTGACGCCGCTGGCCCTGAGGTCTCTCTCCTCTTCTGTGTAAAGCAGCTCGTTGATATGGAACAGGCGTCCGCAGCGGCTGAGATAGAGCCACAGCTCATACCATCCTGCAAATCTGTATGCCGACTCTTCTACGTCGCGCGCAAACCTATTGAGCAGCGTGCCTTTTATCATCACCACGCTGCCGAAGTCGAAGTCGTCGCGCAGACTGCCTTCCTGCCAGTCTATCACGGGGTGTGGCTTTGGTTCGCCGTTCTCTACCGATATGCGGTCGCTGTACACCATCGACGCGTCGGTCTCGGCTGCCACACGCATCATGCGCTGTATTGAATACTGCCCAAGACTTACGGGCACGGTCTTCAGGAATACCAGTGCATAGTCGGCCATGCAGCTCTCGGCTATTGCGTGCATTGCCGATGCCGACAGCAGGCCGTCGACGGCAATAAACGAGCAGTTTTCGGGCACGGGTGTGCTCATAGCCATATCTTGTGTAACCATCAGGTTTATATGCCGTATCATGCGGCTGCCTTTAAGCTGACGCAGGGTGTTGGCCACCGCACTGATGTCAGCGCAAGGCAAGAAGCAGTCTATTGTTCCTCTCATTTCTGTTTTTTCATAAATTGTTACGCCGCGCCTGCCGCTCTATGCCGCCACACGCGGAGGCACGCAACAAAGCCACGGCGACTCGTAATTATATTGACATGCAAAAGTACACAAAAATCCTGACAACTCGGTTGCATTTACCCGAAAATAGACATGTCACAAAATCAAAATCAGCAAAAAAGATGACGGCCATATCCACCAACACGTTTTCACCTTACGCAACAATGCCTCATGGCTTGCCCCTGCGTCCGTTTCAACGGATAACGGCAAGGATATTGCATCTCACGAAATTCCATGCTACTTTATTTACTTTCATTAACATTACACACATTTTAGCACCAATAATTTTAACTTTTCATTTTTCATGTTTTAGCAAAATACATCTGCCCAAAACAGCCCTAACACAACAACTTCAGGCATATCAGCATACAGCCTGTGGTCTTTCGTATTGCAAAAGGTATGCTCTTGCAGCACAAAAGACCGCCTTTTGCATAGCCGTTTGATACCTATTGGTGCCCAAAACCGCCTTAATAATGGGCTAAAAGGACGTAAAATAGATACAAAAGAAGCCGTAAAAATACTGTCGCACAAGCTATCCCAAGCATCAATTTCGCGTACCCATCTGACTGCCAGCATCTTGCAAACAACGGCATAAAACGGGCATTTCTCGTCAAAAACTTTACTCCGTTTATAAATAATGCCATTTTCAAACTTTTTAAGTTAAACAGAATCACACTAATTTAACCTACATTAACCACAAAACATTACGCCATCAAACCAAATATATACACTGCCAACCGCCGGCATTACACTCAAAACCCAGCCGTACCTTTCGCGTTTCCGCATACAAAAGGCCTGCATAATGCCGGCATGCAACGATATGGCAACACATTTATAATAAAGAAAAAACATTAAACATCCCGATTATCTCACTTTTTTTAGCTAACTTTGTCGGCCGTAAACAAAGAATTTTTGAGATGGAACAAAGCACTACACCGTTATTGGGATTAACACTTAACGAACTTAAAGATGTTGCCAAAGCCATGGGCATGCCGGCTTTTGCGGGGGCTCAGATGGCCAAATGGCTATATACTCAGCACGTAAGCTCAATCGACGACATGCTGAACATCTCGAAAGCTAACCGCGAAAAGCTGAAACAGCACTACCGCATAGGATGCCTGCCGCCGGCCGACTGCCAGAAGTCTGTTGACGGAACGATAAAATATCTGTTCCCGACGGAGAGCGGTAAGTTTGTCGAGACGGTTTACATACCCGACAAAGACCGCGCCACGCTGTGCGTGTCGTCGCAGGTGGGATGCAAGATGAACTGCCTGTTCTGCCAGACCGGCAAGCAGGGCTTTGAGGGCAGCCTCACAGCCACCGACATACTTAATCAGATATACTCGCTGCCCGAGCGCGACAAGCTGACAAACATCGTGTTTATGGGCCAGGGAGAGCCTATGGACAACCTTGACAACGTGCTCAGGGCTACAGAGATTCTCACAGCCGACTACGGCTACGCATGGAGCCCCAAGCGTATCACGGTGAGCAGCGTAGGCGTAAAGAACAAGCTGAAGAGGTTTATCGAGGAGAGCGAATGTCATGTGGCAATAAGCCTTCATTCGCCTGTCCACGAACAGCGCGCCATGCTCATGCCTGCCGAAAAGGGCATGCCTATCGCAGATGTCGTTGAACTGCTGCGCAACTACGACTTCAGTCATCAGCGCCGTCTGTCGTTCGAATATATCGTCTTCGGCGGACTCAACGACTCTATGGTGTTCGCCAAGGAGATAATCCGCCTGCTCAGGGGGCTCGACTGCCGCATCAACCTCATAAGATTCCATCAGATACCGGGCGTTGACCTCCACGGAGCCGACGACGCCACAATGGAAAAGCTGCGCGACTATCTTACGTCTCACGGCGTGTTCACAACAATAAGGGCAAGTCGCGGACAGGACATCTATGCTGCCTGCGGACTGCTCAGCACGGCAAGGAAGGAGAGCCAGGATAAGTGACAAAGTGTCTGCGGCTATTGTTCCTGACGGCCTTCGTGGCCTTATGCTCATGCAGTGGCGGCCCGCAGTCGCTGTTGCCAAAGAGCGGCGGACGGCCTTACGAGGTTCTGCTCGTGGCTTCCGACAGGCGTTGCGCAGCCGTAGTAGACAGCGTCCTGACGCAGGACATGCCTTCGCTGCCACAGCGCGAGCCGATGTTCGACGTGTCGCTGATAGACAACACCACACGCTTTAACCAGACCACACGGCTGGCGCGCTGCATAGTAATAGTAACCGTCAATCCGGCGGTGTTCACGTCGACACGCATCAGATACGAGAAAAACGTATGGGCAAGACCGCAGCTCGTGGTATATGTCAACACGCCGTCGGCATCACAGCTCAGCCAATATATGGCAAAGGCTGGCCACCGGCTCACAAGTCTGCTGACAAGGGCAGAAATAAACACGACAATATCAACGCTGCGCGCCGGAAGCAACCGCAAGGCCGAGAGCAGCATAAGGCGTATGTTCGGATGGAACATGCTCATACCTGCCGAAATGAAGGCGGGCAAGACGGGACGCAACTTTATATGGCTTTCGGACAACAGGCCCGACCGCATGCGCAACATCTGCGTCTACTCATACAGCGGCACCACTCTCGACGCACACCGCGCCCTGGCTGCGCGCGACAGCGTCATGAGACTTAACATACCGGGCGAACTCGACGGCATGTATATGCAGACAACTCCCGGAAGCGTGACGGCAGGACGGGCAACAGAAGACGGACGCACCGTGATGATAAGCCGCGGACTGTGGGAGATGCGCAACGACGCCATGGGCGGACCGTTCGTGTCGCTCTCTACAGTAGACTCAGTCAACAGCCGCATCATAGTGGCAGAGGCTTTTGTCTATGCGCCGGGCACCAACAAGCGCAACCTGATAAGGAGTGCCGAGGCTGCACTATACACTCTAGGCAGGCACGCCGCCAACGGCAGTAACAGCAAAGGCAGCCGGCAGCCCGACTGACATAAGGTTAAGAAAGAAACAGATATAACAAACATATACGAATATGGAAAACAGAAAACTACGCGTTGCCATAACGCACGGAGATACTAACGGCATAGGGTATGAAATAATATTCAAGACATTCTCTGAGCCGGCCATGCTTGAATTATGCACACCTATCATCTACGGCTCGCCCAAGGTGGCAGCCTATCACCGCAATGCTCTCGGCATTCAGGGCAACTTCACCATAATCAACTCGGCAGCCGAAGCCCACAACAACAAGGTGAACCTGCTCACAACTTTCGATCAGGAGATAAAGGTTGACCTTGGCAATCCGTCTAAAGAGGCTGGCATGGCATCGCTCGCAGCTCTCGAAAAGGCAATGGCCGACTACAAGGAGGGACTGTTCGACGTGCTCGTAACGGCACCTATCAACAAAAACAACATACAGAGCGACGACTTCCATTTCTGCGGCCACACCGAATATATCGAGGAGCGTGCGGGCAATGGCGACAAGGCTCTCATGATATTGCTCAACGACATGCTGCGCGTGGCTCTCGTAACCACACACCTGCCCATCAGAGACGTTGCTGCGGCTATAACCAAAGAGAGCATCATAGAGAAGGCAACGATATTCCACAATTCGCTGAAACGCGACTTCCGCATCTCTAACCCGCGCATCGCCGTGCTGGCGCTCAATCCTCATGCAGGCGACGACGGACTGCTGGGACGCGAGGAGCAGGAGGTTATCATACCGGCCATCAAGGAGCTGTCTGACAACGGCATACGTGCCTTCGGACCATACGCAGCCGACGGCTTCTTCGGACATGAGAGCTACACAGCATTCGACGGTGTACTGGCAATGTATCACGACCAGGGCCTGGCTCCGTTCAAGTGTCTCGACCTCGGCAACGGCGTAAACTTCACAGCCGGACTGCCTATCGTGCGCACATCGCCCGATCACGGCACGGCATACGACATCGCAGGCAAGAACATGGCAGACGAAAGCTCTTTCAGAAATGCCATATACCTCGCACTCGACGTCTTCCGCAACCGCATCGAATACGACGAGCCTTTCAACAATCCGCTGAAGAAGCTCTATCACGAGAAGCGTGACGACAGCGAAAAGGCACGGTTCTCTATAAACAAGTTTAAGGAACAGGACAACAGCGGCGACGACAAGAACGCCAAAGATGAATAACTTCAGGTGAGACATCTTGATTCGGCATGGCAGACAGTTTGACTTTAGCGCAGAGCATGGACACTGACAAACAGATGACCTGCCCCGAAAGTCTGCAAAAATAAGTCATAAAGGCGACGGCATCGCCTTTATGACGACAGAAAGACAGACTGCAGACGCAAGGACAGGCATCCGGCTGCGCTCCGGCATAGCCGTGCTTAACATAAACTCACTTATAATAAACCGCATCGCCTGATTACACAGTGCGATGAAATGCCTGGCGGGCAATATAAAAGATTAAATATGAAAAAGAAATATCAGAACGCATTTTTTGTGTTCGGAATAGTTGTGCTCATCATCATGATAACACAACTCGACTTCAAACAGGTATGGGACGGCCTTCAGCATGCCGGCTACTGGTTTTTCGCCGTTGTGGCCTTATGGGCCTTTCTGTATATATTCAATACCGCCACATGGTATATTATAATAAGGAGCGGCTCTGACGAGAAGCCCAAGATCAACTTCTGGTGGCTCTACAAGATTACCGTTTCGGGCTTTGCCCTCAACTACGCCACGCCCGGAGGACTCATGGGCGGCGAACCTTACCGCGTGATGTCCTTGTCGCCTAAGATAGGCACAGAGCGTGCCTCGTCGTCGGTCATACTTTATGCCATGACCCACATATTCAGCCATTTTCTGTTCTGGCTGCTCTCCATCCTGCTCTTTCTGCTCACCGAGAAGGCAAACTTCGTAACGGGCATTGTCCTTGCGCTCTCAGGCGCATTCTGCATCCTCGGCGTATGGTTCTTCATCAAAGGCTACCAGAAGGGCATGGCCGTAAGGATAATGAACCTGATAAAGCACATCCCGGGCATAAAGAAACGCTCGCGCAACTTTATCGACAAGCATAAGGAACAGCTCGACACCATCGACCGCCAGATTGCGGCACTTCACCGCCAGAACAAAAAGTCGTTTGTCTCTGCCGTAATGCTAGAGCTTGTCTGCCGCTTTCTTTCTGCATTCGAGATTCTTTTTGTACTGCGCGTCCTCACACCGGATGTCGGCTTTGCCCCATGCGTGCTTATCCTGGCCTTCACCAGTCTTTTCGCCAACCTTCTGTTCTTCATTCCCCTTCAGCTCGGTGGCCGTGAGGGCGGCTTCATCATGTCCACCGCCAGTCTCGCCATGTCTGCCAGCGCCGGCATCTTCGTAGCCCTTATCGTGCGCATCCGCGAGCTCATCTGGACCGCAATAGGACTGCTTTTAATAAAGCTCGAGAAAAAGAACACTGGAGAAGCCATAAGCGAGAAAATCAAGCAACAATAGCCAAGCTTTTAAGTGAAAAACGAAAAGTGAAGAGTGAAAAAATAAGTTCGACGTTAGTCAATCCAAATGCCAAGTATTGATAATACCTACAAAGCATATGAAATTCCTAACAGGACTTTGCATATGTTTTTCACTTCTTAATGTTTATTTTCGTAAGAATTGTTGTTATAACATTTAATTTTATTTAAAAAAGCTCATTGTACGATTTATATTATTGCTTTTATTATCAAGATAAAGCACAAAATGCTATCTTTGCCAAAGGAACAAATATTTATATCAAGTTAAATAATGGGACAGAAAATGCAACATTCAGATAAGCCAAGTACGGGAAATGTAAAACATTCCCCTAAAGACAAGTTTGTGCTTAATGATGTCTCAAAAGAAGAATTAGAAAAAAGAAGAATACCGATATATTCCTATCTTTTATAATGCTGGAAAGCGCTTATCCGTTTCTTTTTATAATGAATTTAAAAGATGAAGCAAACCAAGGTGGTTTGCTTCAAGTAAAACTTTATAGATTCAAATCGACAAAATCAAAAATCACTTACATTGTTAGAGTCGAAAAATATATGTACAATATATACGCTGTAAAGTTTTATCCTAAAAAGTATAAAGACAGCAAAAACAAATACCGTATAGCAACAAACACTTTTGAGCCAAGAAGAATAATAAATACATGTATAAATATTATGCTTTCAATTTATAAAGAAGACACAATGGCTTCTTTTGGCTTTATCGGAGCTAATGGTTTAAATGAGAATAGCACAAATTGCACGAAAAGATATAGAGTGTATTCCAAAATAATGGCTACATACTTTAGCAGTGAGAGATTCTATCACAAAGAAAACAAGGAGAAAAGTGCTTATATGCTTATCAACAAGAAGTCTCTACATAAAGATGAAAATCTTATATCTAAAATAGAATCATTTTTCATGGAACAATATGATTACTTTGATTAAGCTTCATGAGATGATGTATATAAAGCATGAAAAATTGTCTATTGGATTTTTACTTTTTACTTAACTTTCGTAAGGCATTGTTTAATTCGCTAACGCTGAAGTTATGATGTAATGCCACATAGGAAGTAATCAGATTGAAAAATCTTTATACTCAATTCCGGCGGAGCACAGATCCGCCGGCACAATAGCAACGTAGTGCGTGCGCTTCGTCGATTATTGTCAATTGTATCACATTGAATAGAATCAACAATGCATTTGACTTCGGTAGTTAGAGGAGTTAAAGAAGATATAGGAGTTAAAATCATATGCTTTGTGGATTCTTATCATAACTTCATAATCACTACGTTTGCTAATGTTCCGGCGGATCTGCAATTGTCGTGCAAGTGAGAGCAGAAGCAAATTATATTTGGTTATACCGAGCGCAGCCGACAATCAATAGAATTAATCCGCCGGAATTAAATATAAGAACCGAAGGTCAGCGTAGCTAATTTCCTGATCCGCTAAAAAGAATCAACAATACAATTGGATTTTTCACTCTTAACTCTTCACTTAGAAAATACTACTTTAACTCCAAACGATAACATCCACAGGACATTTGGATTTTTCATTTTTAATTTTTGTTGCGCTTTTGTGCCTGCTCTTCACTTCCGTCAGGCATTGTTTAATTTTCGTAAAGTCGGATGGAGCCTCCCCACGGGGGAGGTTTGGTGGGGCTTCTTCACTCTAACTACCGACAATCCCCCTCAAAACACGTGATATAACTAAAATTACATTAAAAATGCAATGCATCGGTGTTATATAAAATAAATTATGTAACTTTGCAGAATAAATGAACACTTCTGAATTACAGAAAGTAAAACAGCGTTATAATATCGTCGGCAACTGCGACGGATTAAACCGCGCCATCGATGTGGCCATGCAGGTCGCACCGACCGATCTCTCTGTACTCATAATCGGCGAAAGCGGTGTGGGTAAAGAGATTATTCCACGTATAATACACGACAACTCTCCGCGACGCCGCGAGAAATATTTTGCCATCAACTGCGGCTCTATCCCCGAAGGCACGATAGACAGCGAACTGTTCGGCCATGAGAAAGGCTCATTCACCGGTGCCATCGGCGAGAGCGAAGGCTACTTCGGCGTTGCCAACAAGGGCACAATATTCCTCGACGAAGTTGGCGAGCTGCCAATGGCCACACAGGCACGACTGCTCCGCGTTCTCGAAACAGGCGAATACATACGCGTGGGAGGACAGAAGATAATGAAGACAGACGTCAGAATTGTCGCTGCCACCAACGTCAACATGCGCAAGGCCATCAGCGAAGGCCGTTTCCGCGAAGATCTGTATTACAGGCTCAACACCATTCCAATACAGATACCGCCGCTGCGCGACCGCGGCGAAGACATTCTTCTGCTGTTCCGCCTCTTTGCCATGCAGATGGCTGAGAAATATCATCTGCCCAAAATAACCCTTTCTGACGAGGCCAAATATATAATGCTTAAATATAAGTGGCCCGGCAACGTAAGACAACTGAAGAACATCACAGAACAGATGTCCGTGTTAAGTCAGGAACGCGAAATAAGCGGCGAGGCAATACACAAGTTCATCCCTGAGGACGCCGAGAGCACACAGCTGGCAACGATAAGCTCGCCCGGAAGCCACTCTTACGAGAGCGAACGAGAGATTTTATATAAGATTCTTTATGAGCTCCGCGGCAACGTAAGCGACCTGCGCCGCGACATGAACAGTCTGCGCAAACAGCTCGACGCTGCACGCAGCGCCACGGTAGACACGTCAGCCTCTAACCTGCCGTCTATCATTACAGACCAGCCGTCGGCAACCATCAGCTCACCCGCACGCACAGCGGCACCGACCGTACAAGACGCCGTGGCTGAAGAAATATCAGAGCCCGAAAGTCTTAATCTTGAAGACATAGGACGTCAGATGGTTGAAAAGGCTCTCGAACGCAATGGCGGCAACCGCAAGAAGGCGGCTCAGGAACTTGGCATTTCCGACAGAACATTATACCGAAGAATAAAGCAGTACGGACTGGAGAAATAATGTCCTACGGCCAACGATATGACAAGAAGCTCATATTAAGCAACAAACATTTACAAAGCGGCAACAAACAACTTATGCGAATCAATCATATAAAGACAGCACTATTAACCGTCATGATGCTCCTGCTGGTGTCATGCAGCGTGTCATATAAGTTCAACGGAGCAAGTATCGACTACACCAAGACCAAGACAATACAGATAGCCGACTTCCCCATCCGCTCAAGCTACGTATGGGCTCCTATGGCCAGCATCTTCAACAACCAGCTTAAGGACGTGTTCGCCAACCACACACGCCTCATTCAGGTAAAGCGCAACGGCGACATGAAGATTGAAGGCGAGATAACGCAATATTCGCAGCGCAACAAGGCCGTAACGGCTGAAGGTACATCGGCACAGGCAGAGCTGTCGATGACGGTGAACGTAAGGTTTACCAACAATGCCAACCACAGCGAGGACTTCGAAAAGCAGTTCACTGCCACGTCTACATTCGAGACCACACAGTCGCCCAACTCTGTTCAGGAAGAACTCGTAACACAGATGGTTGAAGACATCACAGATCAGATATTCAACGCTACAGTAGCAAACTGGTAACAAGCAGACCATATGAACATAGACCTCGAGCAGCTAATAAGGCATCCGGAACAGATGGACAAGGAAACGCTCTACGACTTGCGTTCCCTCCTTGCTCTGTATCCCTATTACCAGCCGGCCCGTTTGCTGTTACTGCAAAACCTGTATCTTCTTCACGACCCTTCGTTCGACGAGGAGCTGCGCCGCTCTGCCGTCTACATCACCGACCGCAAGGTGGTGTTCAATCTCGTGGAGGCTGCACACTACAAGCTGCGCACCACACAGCAGGAGAAGAAGACCGAGAAAGACAATAAAAAAGAGGCAGAAGGCGGCAACAGAACCATATCGCTCATAGAGCAGTTCCTCGACACCATACCCGAAGACAAGAAGGAAGAGGAAAACAAGGAGCGCAAAAAGAAGCGCAAGCCCACACCTGCCGACGCTGCCATCGACTATGTGGCCTATCTGCTTGATACTGAAGGCGACACAGACGACACACAGCAGCCCGTCATGAAGGGACAAGACCTCATAGACAACTTCATCAACAACGAGAACGGAAAAATAGAACTGAAGGACGAGCCCGAGTATGTGCCTGAAATAGAGGACAACGACAAAAAAGAGGGCGACGAGAACTATTTTACCGAGACTTTGGCGCAAATTTACATAAAACAAGGCCGATATTCAAAGGCATTGGAAATTATTAAGCGTTTAAATTTGAATTATCCAAAAAAAAATGCTTACTTTGCAGACCAAATCCGATTTTTGGAAAAACTGATAATAAATAATAAATATAAATAAAAGAAAATGTATACATTATTCGTAATCTTAATCGTGCTGGCAGCACTGCTCATGATAGGCATCGTGCTGATCCAGGAGTCTAAAGGAGGAGGACTTGCGTCAAACTTCTCATCATCAAACCAGATCATGGGTGTGCGCAAGACCACTGATTTCATTGAGAAAACAACATGGGGACTTGCAATAGCCATGGTTGTTCTCAGCGTTGTATGCGCTTATGTTGCTCCTAAGGCAACAACATCTGAGAGTGTTATCGAGAAGGCTGCAACAGAACAGCAGCAGACTAACCCGACAAACCTTCCCGGATTTGGCGCTAGCCAGACACAGAAGGCAGCTCCGGCTAAGGCTGGTAACAATGCTCAGAAAGCTGACCAAAAAGCAGCTCCTGCAGCGCCTCAGGCTCCTAAAACACCGGCAAATTAAACAAAAAGCAAAAAAAATACGGGATTTATTTGGTAGTTTAAAATAAATCCCGTACCTTTGCACTCGCTTTAAGACATTAAGCAACTAACACGGTGGATGTAGTTCAGTTGGTTAGAGCGTCAGATTGTGGTTCTGAATGTCGTGGGTTCGAGCCCCACCCTCCACCCCAAACGGAATTCCTAAACGGAGTTCCGTTTTTTTGTTTTTAATGGCCGACAGACGGCAAGGCGACATACAATGTTATGGAAGTTCCACATTTCTGTAATCAACTACGGCTTTATAATTTTCATTATCAATGAAACATTACCTACTCATAATTATTTTATCTGCAATAATCTCATCATGCAGTTCACACGACAGGCGTGTGTATATATGCACAGGCCCATACTCACGGGCATATCATAAAACGAGCAACTGCAGAGGCCTTGACAACTGCAGCAGAGACATAAAAGAACTTACAGAAAACGAAGCAATAGACCTGGGACGCCATAAATGCAGATTTTGTTATTAGTTACACAGATTATATTGATTAATACGAAATTATGCGAATAACAAAAATATAAGATATGAAAAAAGGATTTCTTTTATTACCCACATTCCTTATGTCACTGACATTAGGAGCACAGAATTCTATAAGGTACGTAACAGCAAACTTAAATATGCGTACCGCACCAAATACAAAATCATATATTATAACGCAAATTCCCAAAGGTACACCAATAGCGATAGAAGAAGATTGCGACTGTGCCTGGATACCGGTAAGTTATAATGGCCACATCGGATATGTATCAACAAAATACCTATCCAAGCATAAGCATTCATACCATAGCACCAGACCACTCAGTAAAATAAGATATTATACAAACTCAAGAGGCCATAGGGTACAATCTCCAACTAGATACACCTCTGCCCCCGCTGGAGCCACGGCATTATGTAATGACGGAACTTACAGCTTTAGTCAGAGCCGACGAGGCACATGCTCACATCATGGTGGAGTTGCGCAATGGCTAAGATAAATACCACGACTAATAGCACTCGCACATTTGCCAACAAAGTAAAGAGATTAATATCAAGCCAAACATGTATCATTTTAGTAAACATATAATGTCACATATCAGGTAAAACATAATTATTCCAATATCATTCAACTTATTCTATTCTAAACGTAATAAAAATACTTATATCATATAAAAGTTCATAATAAAAAAGTTTATTTATTTGCTTTATCAATAAAATATTTTGGTCTTATATAAATAAATATTATCTTTGCAATATAATAATAAATATTTTTTGCATTTTCACTAGTAAAACATATATAAAAACAAATACACCTCCATTATAAAAATTTTAATCACTAATACATTAGTGTATATTAGGTGTATAAAATATTTAAAACCAGATAAATCAGTACATGTCAAACTATAGGATGAAATCGGAAGAAAACCTCAATGCTGCGGATTTATTAATAAGAAATAATTGTAATACAAGTTCCGTACATTGTTCGTACTATGCAGGATTTCAATATTCTAAATATGTTTTGGCTAATTATTGTAATATCAATTATGAAGATCAAGAGCAACAATCAAAAGGCAGAGACTCACATTTTTTTGTATGCCAACAAATCGGTAAAAATATAGACAATAAAGGCAAACATCTAAACTTTATCGATTACAATCGTTATTACAATAAATTAAAAATGCTTCGAAAAAAAGCCGATTATTCTGAAAATATTATCAATAGCGATGAAGCTACAAAGGCTTTAATTTACGCTAACGATTTAATAAAAATACTCAACAATACATTTCAGATATTATGAATGCTGTAGAATTTTTAAAATCCAAGTTATCAGAAATCTCAGATAAGATACCTAACATAGGATTAAAATACGCTTATGATAAAATTACTTCTTTCCATATAATAGAAGTATATCCTGAAGATATAAGATGTAACAATACGTCCTATATGAAATTAGAACATGACCTATGGATTAATTTTCAAAATTCTTATCCGAATGAAGATTTATTAATATCAGAAGTCGATGATATAAATGATATGAGCAATTTGCTATTTGAAAAAATACCTGTTGACAGAATTGAAATTAATAATTTCACAGGAGAAAACTTGTTTACAATAAAATTCTACACTATACCTCAATCTGAAAAGAAAGAAACTGTAACAAGTAACCATACTACATATGAATCAATCTATGTGGACGATACACTTAATAACGCAGCATAAAATATGGCAGAAAAAGTAGCAAAATTCAGATTAAAGGATTATAAAATCACACAGTCTCATTTTAGTATAAATCCTGAAAAGATCTCAGCCAAAGACAATATGGCTATTGAGATTAAGCGAGAAAATTTATTAAATGAGTCAGAATCACTCTTCAAACTTGATATGTCTGTGAATATGAGTGACGAAAGAGGCAATATAAATATATCTATAAAAATTGAAGGATTATTTGAATTTGATTCTGATTTAAATGAAACTCAAAAAAATAATTTCTTTGACATTAATGCCCCTGCCATATTGTACCCATATGTAAGAGCATATTTAAGTTCATTAACATCACTATCCGGTTTTAACCATATAATTCTACCAACAATAAATTTTGCGGCAAGATCTGAAAAGAATAAATAATTACGATACATTTATTCCCTATAATAAATTTAAAGTGGTAGGACCAATTTAATTGCTCTACCACTTTTATTAACTATAATCATAAAATTTCTTGTACCGGCGAGTGAAAGATCCAATTGCTTTGCTGGTTCTTTTCGCACGCACTACGTTGCTATTGTTCCGGCGGATCTGCGCTCCGCCGGAATTGAGTATAAAGATTTGCAATCTGATTACTTCCTATTTTGTCATTGCATCATTTATACTTCACTTTAATCAGCGGTACTTTTAGCAGATCAAAAATTAGCTGCGCTGACCTTCGGTTCTGATATCATATTCCGGCAGATTTTTCGCTGTGCTCAACAACTCGTGCAAATCAGCCGGCACATTGGTCTTGTTGGTTATTATCGATCGTAATACATTGGCAATACCCACAGGACATTCGGAAAGCAAGCACTACGTTTGGTAATGTACCGGCGGATCTGCGCTCCGCCGGAATTAAATATAAGGATCTTTGATCCGCTAAAAGTACCGCTATATTATGAAAGTGAATAATGACAAACGAAGTTCGACGTTAGTCAATTCAATGTTTTACTACAAGAAATAGGAAGTAATCGGATCATAGATCCTTATATTTAATTCCGGCGGAGCGCAGATCCGCCGGCACATTAGCGAACGTAGTGATTATGAAGTTATGATAAGAATCAACAATGCATATGACTCTAACTACTAGCTCACCTTAGTGAGCGATAACTTCTTTAACTACTTTAACTACCAATAATATTAGCGCCTGTTTTTTCACTTTTAATTTTTCATTTTTAATTAGCTAACGCTGAACTTCGTTTGCGCTTTGCGCCTGCTCTTCGTTCTTCACTTAGAAAAAGCTCCTTTAACTACCGAGAAACAAAAGCCTCCCCACGGGGGAGGTTTGGTGGGGCTTTCACTCTTTAATTGCGCTTTGCGCCTGCCTGCTTTTCACTTAATTTCCACTATTTCCCTTACGAAGAACACGCCGTCGTAGTCTTCGGCGAAGCCGGTGTCCCATTTGCCGTTATATTCCAGTCGCAGAGTTACGTCTACAGGGGTGCCGTTCTTCTGTCCTCCCGTTATCTTGTCGTACATATCCTCCAGACGACCGGTCTTGTCCACTATCCAGTATTCGTCATCCGTCCCGTCGGGCCTGAAGGAGCGCACCTCATGAGCCAGACTCATCTCGCCCTTCATCGTGTAAAGCACATCACGCGACAAGGTGCTGTCAGGTTCATCACATAGCGTTACGCTGTTTTCGTCGAACAGAGGAGCGTCCTGACCAATCTCTACAAACACCACCTTGCCCGGATGGCCATCATACATCTCAAAATATCTGCTTCCGCTGTTGCCTACGCCCCATCCGTTGCATGTCGATGCCACAGGCTCCGTCTTCATAAGCTCATCCGTTGCCTTGGCATAGTCGCCGTCAGGAACCATCACGTAGCGTTTCACGCCCTCGCGCCCCGACTTCACCTGCTTAAACTTGCCCGGCTGTTCCTTGTCCCATCCTCCGGCCTTCTCAATGGCGTCTATCACCCCGTTGATGTCATTGCCGTTGATGCTGAACACCTGAATAAGCCTGTGCGGCCTCTCGTCGCCGTCTCTCACCATCACGATGCCCGGAAGCAGCGGATCGGCCATCAGTCTTATCTTATCGTTACGCTGAACCCTCAGCTTCATCCCGGCACCTTTCAGCTCACGCCATTCAAAGCCGGCATGTGCAGTACGCTGCACCCTTCTGCCTTTTATAGGCTCATTGATAGCCGACTTGCGCACATACACCACCTTGTTCATGCGCCTTTCGAGTGTCAGCGTGTCTTTAGCTACGTCGATAATGCGCAGCGTGTCAGAGAAATTTATCGTCTGTCCGTTGCCGATGCTCTCTCCGTCAAGTATAAGGCGGTCGCCTTCAGTCCTCCAGTAACAGTATCTCAGCGTAGCCATGCCGATAGACTCCGCACTGCCGTCGTCGTTAAGACACATGCCCCGCATGTATGCTATTTCCTTAGGCACTTGCTCAATCCAGCATCCCGTCAGGTCTGTTTCGCATCTTCCTGCAAGCGGACTAAGCATCAAAGCCGCCAATAAAACTATCTTTTCCATCTTTTCCTCCTTATTCTATACGTTAATAAACTTCTACGGCACAAATATATGAAATAATTGATTAGCAATAAGCGCCGTTAAGATTTTTACTCTTTAATTGTCCTTTTTCAACAGAAGCCCATCTGGCTTTTGTGCCAGCTCTTCGTTCTTCACTCTTCACTTCCGTCAGGCGTTTTGACTTTTCACTTTTAATTTTTCATTTTTAATTGCGCTTTGCGCCTGCCCTTCACTCTTATCTTTTCACTTAAATACGCACTACGTTTACTATTGACTCTAACTTCTAGCTCATCTTAGTGAGCAATAACTACTTTAACTCCCAATGACAATAGCACAGGAAGCCATGTGTCTTTATTACTTCTTGTCAGCATCAGGACTAACTTTCTTAATTTTTAATTCTTAATTTTTAATTGCGCAAGCCTGCTTCCTTGTTTGCTATTATGTCCGTTATTTGCTCTAATATAGCACCACTTCGGGTGCTCATGGTTTGATTTGTTACAGGCCGTGGGTGAAACACCCACGGTTACTGCAGTGTAGCCCTTCGGGCTATAAGTTAGCAATTGTCTAACATCTGTATTTAAGCGGATTGAATAAATCCTTATATTTAATTCCGGCGGATTAATTCTATTGATTGTCGGCTGCTCTCGGCATAACCAAATGAAATTTGCTTCTGCTCTCACTTGCACGACAATTGCAGATCCGCCGGCACAATAGTCTTGTTGATTATTATCGCAAACACTACGTTAGCATTTGGATTTTTCACTCTTCACTCTTAACTCTTCACTTCCGTCAGGCGTTTTTCACTTTTAATTTTTTAATTAGCTAACGCAGAGCTGCGCTTGCGCCCTCATTCCGCGCCTGTTCTACTCTTTCGTAAGACGCAGGCAGAATTTACGGGGAAAAGATGGCTGAAGGCATGGATACGTAAAATAAATAAGCCAGATATGGGCTAATGCCTAATTTGAATTAAATACCCTTCAAAAAAAATGCGTATTTAAAATCAATATATGCATGTAATCCGTTGTTATCTATCCACGCTAATTCATCATGACTTTTACGTGATATAGATGCTGCATTGTCATTTTTAAATGCATTATAAACTTTTTCCAATACCTCCATTTGTTCATTCGTAAAACATGATAAATCACACGAAATATCAGATACTAGCTTATTTCCTATATATCCATTTTTAACTTCTACTTCAATTTGCTTTATGTCATCTAATAATGCATACACCTTATCCCATCTGTCAGGCACAGGCCCATATTGTATAGCCTTAAATTTCAATCCTGTCAGTGCCTGTCCATTTTCTCTATAAGACAAGAAATCTGTATAAAACAACAACTTGTTCATTTGAGTTACAAACACCCCGTTAAATTTCTCGATGAAAAACAATATTACATTTTTCAACCTACTTAAGGACAACATAGCATAACCATTATACTTATTACGTCCTTGGTCCCCATAAATCAAACTACATAATATTCCGTCCATGAAAGACCTGCTCTCATAGTCTTCCAGACGCTTCTTTATTTTCTGATACTCGTCGTCAGACAGAACACCTATTGCTGCATCCACAAACGTCTCAAACGTTCTTGGAGATTGTATAGCTTTCAATACTCGTCCGTTTGCCAAACTTGGCATTTCTCCATTTTCATATAAACGGTATTGGTTATCTCCAAAGCCTAAAATCTTAGACATCTTCGATGCCGACAATTCATATCTGCTCCTTATATCCTTTATTTCATCCGGGAAAGGAATCCCGTGTCTGATACGATAAGCATTATATATCTGAGATGTATTTACAACATCCATCTGAGTAGTAGTGAATGTTTCTTCAGTATCCACACACTTATAATATATATATGTGTATTCAAACTCTTCTTTACGAAAAACAGCCTTTCGGGTTTCAGTAAGGGAAACAGCATCCCCTCCGGTAAATGGACTTCTCATAATTATTTAAATTTATATCTAATTTCTTGTTCGGCAATATGAAAAGATATGCAAATTGCACTTGAATTACTTACTCCCATAGATATTTTAATATATACATCCCTACTCTTTACGTCTTTACCAAACACCCACATTTCTCCTTTCTTATTTAAGGTGTCTTTTATTGGTCCGTCAACATAATCATTAGCTTCAAGTTGCATTATTATATCTTCCCTGTATTTAGGAGTTATTTCCAGATCTAAGAGCGTTTGTAAATTTTTACCTCTGTCATCACGAAAAACAAGTCCAAAAACTTTTACTTTTTGGTTGAATTGAGAAAGAAAATGTTCTACTTCTTCTTTTGTAGCCATAAACTATTTGCATTTGCCGCAAAAATAACGATTTAGTTTAATATATGCAAGTTTTTACGCATAAAATCAACTTTAAAATTGAGCAACAATCAACTTAAACACAAAGTTTAGCATCGGCTAATTAGTAAAAAAGGAAGTTAGCGGAATATTTTAGAAGTTAAGGAGAAGTTCCTTGAGCGTAGTGCAAAAAGACATATGCCTTGAAGGGTATTGTCATTTGTAGTTAAAGTAGTCTACAGACAGAAAGGCTGTAGGTTAGCGATAATATAATTAAATTGATATGTCGGTATATCTGTAACCGTGGGTGATACACCCACGGACAACAACACAAAATATGAGCACCCGAAGTGGTGCTACTATTGTTATTATGTTACTTCCTTGCTTTTTATTATGTTCTTTTATTTGCTCAAATATAGCACCACTTCGGGTGCACGCATTGATTGGACTTTAATCCGTGGGTAATGACCCACGGTTACTGAAGTGTAGCCCTTCGGGCTATAAGTTCGTATTAACCTTTGTTCCGGCGGATCTGCGCTTTCGAGTCGGGAGTTAAAGTAGTTACAGGAGTTATCGCTCACTAATGTGAGCTAGGAGTTAGAGTCATATGCATTGTTGATTCTTGTCGCAAGCACTACGTTGCCATTGTTCCGGCGGATCTGCGCTTTCGAGTCGGGAGTTAAAGTAGTTACAGGAGTTATCGCTCACTAATGTGAGCTAGGAGTTAGAGTCATATGCATTGTTGATTCTTGTCGCAAGCACTACGTTGCCATTGTGCCGGCGGATCTGCGCTCCGCCGGAATTGAGTATAAGGATCTTTGATCCGATTACTTCCTATTTTGTCATTGCATCATTTATACTTCACCTAAATCAGCGGTATTTTTAGCGGATCAGGAAATTAGCTGCGCTGACCTTCGGTTCTTATATTATATTCCGGCGGAGCGCAGATCCGCCGGCACATTAGTCTTGTTGATTATTATCGCAAGCACTACGTTAGCATTTGAATTTTTCATTTTTCGTTCTTCACTTAGAAAAAGCTCCTTTAACTACCGAAACAGATGAAGAATGACAAACGAAGTTCTACGTTAGTCTAGTCAATGTTTTACTACAAGAAATAGGAAGTAATCGGATCATAGATCCTTATATTATATTCCGGCAGATTTTTCGCTGTGCTCAACAACTCGTGCAAATCAGCCGGCACATTAGTCTTGTTGATTATTATTGATCGTAATATATTGAAAAAATCCACAAAGCATTTGACTTTAACTCCTATAACTTCTTTAACTACCAATAATATTAGCATTTGAAACTGCGGTACTTTAATCGGATCATAGATCCTTATACTCAATTCCGGCAGATTGCAAATCCGCCGGTACATTAGCCTTGTTGGTTCTTTTCGCAAGCACTACGTTTGCATTTGGCTTTAACTCCTATAACAACTTTAACAACTTTAACTACCGAAACAAAGGATATGAAAGCAAGCACTACGTTTGCATTTGGCTTTAACTCCTATAACTACTTTAACTCCTTTAACTACCGAAACAAAGGATATGAAAGCACGCACTACGTTTGCATTTGACTTTAACTCCTATAACTACTTTAACTCCTTTAACTACCGAAACAAAAGCCCCAATCATATATTTTATATTAAAAAACATTTACCATGACTACAGTAAGACTAACATTCAGGATGGCAGCTGACAGCAGCCGCAAAGGCACATTGTATTTTCAGATTATACACCGTAATATGGTTAAGACGCTCAGCACCAGATGCCGCATCTTTGCCGACGAATGGGACGAGCCCAACAGTCGCATATTCATCATGTCGCCGGTGTCTGCCAGGCGCACCGCCACGCTGCTCGGCATACGCAACAGAATCAGACACGAGATGCAGCGGCTCAATGGCATAATCAGCAAATACGACTGCAGCGGACTGCCTTACAACACTGCCGACATCATCCATTGCTACCGCAACTCTCAGCCGGCTGTCAACCACTCGCTGTTCGCCTTCATGCACCGACATATCCGCATGCTCAGTGCCCAGGGCAGACAGCGCACCGCCGACACTTACCGACAGACGCTCAGCAGCATCACCACATTCCGCAACGGCGCCGACATCAGCCTCTCCATGCTCACCGCCCCGTTCGTCGAGTCGTATGAGTCGTGGCTGCGCTCCCGTCGCCTTTGCCGCAACACCACGTCGTTCTATATGCGCATCCTGCGCAGCGTCTACAACAAAGCCGTGGCCGAAGGCATCGTCCCTAAGGGCAATCCCTTTGCCACGGTCTACACCGGTGTCGACAAGACCTCGCGCCGCGCCGTCAGCCTTGCCGACATCAGCCGCATCAAGGCTCTCAACCTCGCTGCCCACACCCCACTTGCCTTTGCGCGCGACATGTTTCTCTTCTCGTTCTACATGCGCGGCATGTCGTTTGTCGACATGGCATTTCTGCGCAAGAAAGACCTCAGCAACAACTACGTCGTCTACAGCCGCAAGAAGACCGGGCAGCAGCTCACCGTCAGATGGGAGCGCCCCATGCAGGCCATCGTCGACGCCTACGGCCCTTCTTCCACACAATATATCCTTCCCGTCATCGTCCGTGAAGACGGCACCGAGCGCAGCCAGTATCTCAACGCCATGCTCCGCGTCAACCGCAACCTCAAGAAGATAGGCGTCATGGCAGGCATCCCCATTCCGCTCACCATGTATGTTGCGCGCCATTCGTGGGCCACGGCTGCCAAGGAAAAAGACATCTCCATAGGCATCATCAGTCAGGCAATGGGCCACGACTCCGAGAACACCACGCAGATATATCTCGCATCCATCAAGACCGGGAAAATAGACGATGCCAACCGCGACATCCTCAATGGTATCTGAATAAATATTTAGGGCTGTATGTTCAAAACGACTTACTCTTACGAAGAGTACATCTAACGTTGCAAATTTACGAATTTATTTTTTATTACCAATATTTTGCCGATAAAAATAGTGTTTATTCATGTTTTCAAAGTTGTTACAATATGAACTTATGTGAACCAGATGCATGTCATATTGTTTCTTATTCTCTGATTATCAAACATTTAGCAACGTTAGATGTACTCTTCGTAAGAGTAAGTCGTTTTGAACATACAGCCCTAAATATTTATTCAGATACCATTGAGGATGTCGCGGTTGGCATCGTCTATTTTCCCGGTCTTGATGGATGCGAGATATATCTGCGTGGTGTTCTCGGAGTCGTGGCCCATTGCCTGACTGATGATGCCTATGGAGATGTCTTTTTCCTTGGCAGCCGTGGCCCACGAATGGCGCGCAACATACATGGTGAGCGGAATGGGGATGCCTGCCATGACGCCTATCTTCTTGAGGTTGCGGTTGACGCGGAGCATGGCGTTGAGATACTGGCTGCGCTCGGTGCCGTCTTCACGGACGATGACGGGAAGGATATATTGTGTGGAAGAAGGGCCGTAGGCGTCGACGATGGCCTGCATGGGGCGCTCCCATCTGACGGTGAGCTGCTGCCCGGTCTTCTTGCGGCTGTAGACGACGTAGTTGTTGCTGAGGTCTTTCTTGCGCAGAAATGCCATGTCGACAAACGACATGCCGCGCATGTAGAACGAGAAGAGAAACATGTCGCGCGCAAAGGCAAGTGGGGTGTGGGCAGCGAGGTTGAGAGCCTTGATGCGGCTGATGTCGGCAAGGCTGACGGCGCGGCGCGAGGTCTTGTCGACACCGGTGTAGACCGTGGCAAAGGGATTGCCCTTAGGGACGATGCCTTCGGCCACGGCTTTGTTGTAGACGCTGCGCAGGATGCGCATATAGAACGACGTGGTGTTGCGGCAAAGGCGACGGGAGCGCAGCCACGACTCATACGACTCGACGAACGGGGCGGTGAGCATGGAGAGGCTGATGTCGGCGCCGTTGCGGAATGTGGTGATGCTGCTGAGCGTCTGTCGGTAAGTGTCGGCGGTGCGCTGTCTGCCCTGGGCACTGAGCATGCGGATATGTCGGTGCATGAAGGCGAACAGCGAGTGGTTGACAGCCGGCTGAGAGTTGCGGTAGCAATGGATGATGTCGGCAGTGTTGTAAGGCAGTCCGCTGCAGTCGTATTTGCTGATTATGCCATTGAGCCGCTGCATCTCGTGTCTGATTCTGTTGCGTATGCCGAGCAGCGTGGCGGTGCGCCTGGCAGACACCGGCGACATGATGAATATGCGACTGTTGGGCTCGTCCCATTCGTCGGCAAAGATGCGGCATCTGGTGCTGAGCGTCTTAACCATATTACGGTGTATAATCTGAAAATACAATGTGCCTTTGCGGCTGCTGTCAGCTGCCATCCTGAATGTTAGTCTTACTGTAGTCATGGTAAATGTTTTTTAATATAAAATATATGATTGGGGCTTTTGTTTCGGTAGTTAAAGGAGTTAAAGTAGTTATAGGAGTTAAAGTCAAATGCAAACGTAGTGCGTGCTTTCATATCCTTTGTTTCGGTAGTTAAAGGAGTTAAAGTAGTTATAGGAGTTAAAGCCAAATGCAAACGTAGTGCTTGCTTTCATATCCTTTGTTTCGGTAGTTAAAGTTGTTAAAGTTGTTATAGGAGTTAAAGCCAAATGCAAACGTAGTGCTTGCGAAAAGAACCAACAAGGCTAATGTACCGGCGGATTTGCAATCTGCCGGAATTGAGTATAAGGATCTATGATCCGATTAAAGTACCGCAGTTTCAAATGCTAATATTATTGGTAGTTAAAGAAGTTATAGGAGTTAAAGTCAAATGCTTTGTGGATTTTTTCAATATATTACGATCAATAATAATCAACAAGACTAATGTGCCGGCTGATTTGCACGAGTTGTTGAGCACAGCGAAAAATCTGCCGGAATATAATATAAGGATCTATGATCCGATTACTTCCTATTTCTTGTAGTAAAACATTGACTAGACTAACGTAGAACTTCGTTTGTCATTCTTCATCTGTTTCGGTAGTTAAAGGAGCTTTTTCTAAGTGAAGAACGAAAAATGAAAAATTCAAATGCTAACGTAGTGCTTGCGATAATAATCAACAAGACTAATGTGCCGGCGGATCTGCGCTCCGCCGGAATATAATATAAGAACCGAAGGTCAGCGCAGCTAATTTCCTGATCCGCTAAAAATACCGCTGATTTAGGTGAAGTATAAATGATGCAATGACAAAATAGGAAGTAATCGGATCAAAGATCCTTATACTCAATTCCGGCGGAGCGCAGATCCGCCGGCACAATGGCAACGTAGTGCTTGCGACAAGAATCAACAATGCATATGACTCTAACTCCTAGCTCACATTAGTGAGCGATAACTCCTGTAACTACTTTAACTCCCGACTCGAAAGCGCAGATCCGCCGGAACAATGGCAACGTAGTGCTTGCGACAAGAATCAACAATGCATATGACTCTAACTCCTAGCTCACATTAGTGAGCGATAACTCCTGTAACTACTTTAACTCCCGACTCGAAAGCGCAGATCCGCCGGAACAAAGGTTAATACGAACTTATAGCCCGAAGGGCTACACTTCAGTAACCGTGGGTCATTACCCACGGATTAAAGTCCAATCAATGCGTGCACCCGAAGTGGTGCTATATTTGAGCAAATAAAAGAACATAATAAAAAGCAAGGAAGTAACATAATAACAATAGTAGCACCACTTCGGGTGCTCATATTTTGTGTTGTTGTCCGTGGGTGTATCACCCACGGTTACAGATATACCGACATATCAATTTAATTATATTATCGCTAACCTACAGCCTTTCTGTCTGTAGACTACTTTAACTACAAATGACAATACCCTTCAAGGCATATGTCTTTTTGCACTACGCTCAAGGAACTTCTCCTTAACTTCTAAAATATTCCGCTAACTTCCTTTTTTACTAATTAGCCGATGCTAAACTTTGTGTTTAAGTTGATTGTTGCTCAATTTTAAAGTTGATTTTATGCGTAAAAACTTGCATATATTAAACTAAATCGTTATTTTTGCGGCAAATGCAAATAGTTTATGGCTACAAAAGAAGAAGTAGAACATTTTCTTTCTCAATTCAACCAAAAAGTAAAAGTTTTTGGACTTGTTTTTCGTGATGACAGAGGTAAAAATTTACAAACGCTCTTAGATCTGGAAATAACTCCTAAATACAGGGAAGATATAATAATGCAACTTGAAGCTAATGATTATGTTGACGGACCAATAAAAGACACCTTAAATAAGAAAGGAGAAATGTGGGTGTTTGGTAAAGACGTAAAGAGTAGGGATGTATATATTAAAATATCTATGGGAGTAAGTAATTCAAGTGCAATTTGCATATCTTTTCATATTGCCGAACAAGAAATTAGATATAAATTTAAATAATTATGAGAAGTCCATTTACCGGAGGGGATGCTGTTTCCCTTACTGAAACCCGAAAGGCTGTTTTTCGTAAAGAAGAGTTTGAATACACATATATATATTATAAGTGTGTGGATACTGAAGAAACATTCACTACTACTCAGATGGATGTTGTAAATACATCTCAGATATATAATGCTTATCGTATCAGACACGGGATTCCTTTCCCGGATGAAATAAAGGATATAAGGAGCAGATATGAATTGTCGGCATCGAAGATGTCTAAGATTTTAGGCTTTGGAGATAACCAATACCGTTTATATGAAAATGGAGAAATGCCAAGTTTGGCAAACGGACGAGTATTGAAAGCTATACAATCTCCAAGAACGTTTGAGACGTTTGTGGATGCAGCAATAGGTGTTCTGTCTGACGACGAGTATCAGAAAATAAAGAAGCGTCTGGAAGACTATGAGAGCAGGTCTTTCATGGACGGAATATTATGTAGTTTGATTTATGGGGACCAAGGACGTAATAAGTATAATGGTTATGCTATGTTGTCCTTAAGTAGGTTGAAAAATGTAATATTGTTTTTCATCGAGAAATTTAACGGGGTGTTTGTAACTCAAATGAACAAGTTGTTGTTTTATACAGATTTCTTGTCTTATAGAGAAAATGGACAGGCACTGACAGGATTGAAATTTAAGGCTATACAATATGGGCCTGTGCCTGACAGATGGGATAAGGTGTATGCATTATTAGATGACATAAAGCAAATTGAAGTAGAAGTTAAAAATGGATATATAGGAAATAAGCTAGTATCTGATATTTCGTGTGATTTATCATGTTTTACGAATGAACAAATGGAGGTATTGGAAAAAGTTTATAATGCATTTAAAAATGACAATGCAGCATCTATATCACGTAAAAGTCATGATGAATTAGCGTGGATAGATAACAACGGATTACATGCATATATTGATTTTAAATACGCATTTTTTTTGAAGGGTATTTAATTCAAATTAGGCATTAGCCCATATCTGGCTTATTTATTTTACGTATCCATGCCTTCAGCCATCTTTTCCCCGTAAATTCTGCCTGCGTCTTACGAAAGAGTAGAACAGGCGCGGAATGAGGGCGCAAGCGCAGCTCTGCGTTAGCTAATTAAAAAATTAAAAGTGAAAAACGCCTGACGGAAGTGAAGAGTTAAGAGTGAAGAGTGAAAAATCCAAATGCTAACGTAGTGTTTGCGATAATAATCAACAAGACTATTGTGCCGGCGGATCTGCAATTGTCGTGCAAGTGAGAGCAGAAGCAAATTTCATTTGGTTATGCCGAGAGCAGCCGACAATCAATAGAATTAATCCGCCGGAATTAAATATAAGGATTTATTCAATCCGCTTAAATACAGATGTTAGACAATTGCTAACTTATAGCCCGAAGGGCTACACTGCAGTAACCGTGGGTGTTTCACCCACGGCCTGTAACAAATCAAACCATGAGCACCCGAAGTGGTGCTATATTAGAGCAAATAACGGACATAATAGCAAACAAGGAAGCAGGCTTGCGCAATTAAAAATTAAGAATTAAAAATTAAGAAAGTTAGTCCTGATGCTGACAAGAAGTAATAAAGACACATGGCTTCCTGTGCTATTGTCATTGGGAGTTAAAGTAGTTATTGCTCACTAAGATGAGCTAGAAGTTAGAGTCAATAGTAAACGTAGTGCGTATTTAAGTGAAAAGATAAGAGTGAAGGGCAGGCGCAAAGCGCAATTAAAAATGAAAAATTAAAAGTGAAAAGTCAAAACGCCTGACGGAAGTGAAGAGTGAAGAACGAAGAGCTGGCACAAAAGCCAGATGGGCTTCTGTTGAAAAAGGACAATTAAAGAGTAAAAATCTTAACGGCGCTTATTGCTAATCAATTATTTCATATATTTGTGCCGTAGAAGTTTATTAACGTATAGAATAAGGAGGAAAAGATGGAAAAGATAGTTTTATTGGCGGCTTTGATGCTTAGTCCGCTTGCAGGAAGATGCGAAACAGACCTGACGGGATGCTGGATTGAGCAAGTGCCTAAGGAAATAGCATACATGCGGGGCATGTGTCTTAACGACGACGGCAGTGCGGAGTCTATCGGCATGGCTACGCTGAGATACTGTTACTGGAGGACTGAAGGCGACCGCCTTATACTTGACGGAGAGAGCATCGGCAACGGACAGACGATAAATTTCTCTGACACGCTGCGCATTATCGACGTAGCTAAAGACACGCTGACACTCGAAAGGCGCATGAACAAGGTGGTGTATGTGCGCAAGTCGGCTATCAATGAGCCTATAAAAGGCAGAAGGGTGCAGCGTACTGCACATGCCGGCTTTGAATGGCGTGAGCTGAAAGGTGCCGGGATGAAGCTGAGGGTTCAGCGTAACGATAAGATAAGACTGATGGCCGATCCGCTGCTTCCGGGCATCGTGATGGTGAGAGACGGCGACGAGAGGCCGCACAGGCTTATTCAGGTGTTCAGCATCAACGGCAATGACATCAACGGGGTGATAGACGCCATTGAGAAGGCCGGAGGATGGGACAAGGAACAGCCGGGCAAGTTTAAGCAGGTGAAGTCGGGGCGCGAGGGCGTGAAACGCTACGTGATGGTTCCTGACGGCGACTATGCCAAGGCAACGGATGAGCTTATGAAGACGGAGCCTGTGGCATCGACATGCAACGGATGGGGCGTAGGCAACAGCGGAAGCAGATATTTTGAGATGTATGATGGCCATCCGGGCAAGGTGGTGTTTGTAGAGATTGGTCAGGACGCTCCTCTGTTCGACGAAAACAGCGTAACGCTATGTGATGAACCTGACAGCACCTTGTCGCGTGATGTGCTTTACACGATGAAGGGCGAGATGAGTCTGGCTCATGAGGTGCGCTCCTTCAGGCCCGACGGGACGGATGACGAATACTGGATAGTGGACAAGACCGGTCGTCTGGAGGATATGTACGACAAGATAACGGGAGGACAGAAGAACGGCACCCCTGTAGACGTAACTCTGCGACTGGAATATAACGGCAAATGGGACACCGGCTTCGCCGAAGACTACGACGGCGTGTTCTTCGTAAGGGAAATAGTGGAAATTAAGTGAAAAGCAGGCAGGCGCAAAGCGCAATTAAAGAGTGAAAGCCCCACCAAACCTCCCCCGTGGGGAGGCTTTTGTTTCTCGGTAGTTAAAGGAGCTTTTTCTAAGTGAAGAACGAAGAGCAGGCGCAAAGCGCAAACGAAGTTCAGCGTTAGCTAATTAAAAATGAAAAATTAAAAGTGAAAAAACAGGCGCTAATATTATTGGTAGTTAAAGTAGTTAAAGAAGTTATCGCTCACTAAGGTGAGCTAGTAGTTAGAGTCATATGCATTGTTGATTCTTATCATAACTTCATAATCACTACGTTCGCTAATGTGCCGGCGGATCTGCGCTCCGCCGGAATTAAATATAAGGATCTATGATCCGATTACTTCCTATTTCTTGTAGTAAAACATTGAATTGACTAACGTCGAACTTCGTTTGTCATTATTCACTTTCATAATATAGCGGTACTTTTAGCGGATCAAAGATCCTTATATTTAATTCCGGCGGAGCGCAGATCCGCCGGTACATTACCAAACGTAGTGCTTGCTTTCCGAATGTCCTGTGGGTATTGCCAATGTATTACGATCGATAATAACCAACAAGACCAATGTGCCGGCTGATTTGCACGAGTTGTTGAGCACAGCGAAAAATCTGCCGGAATATGATATCAGAACCGAAGGTCAGCGCAGCTAATTTTTGATCTGCTAAAAGTACCGCTGATTAAAGTGAAGTATAAATGATGCAATGACAAAATAGGAAGTAATCAGATTGCAAATCTTTATACTCAATTCCGGCGGAGCGCAGATCCGCCGGAACAATAGCAACGTAGTGCGTGCGAAAAGAACCAGCAAAGCAATTGGATCTTTCACTCGCCGGTACAAGAAATTTTATGATTATAGTTAATAAAAGTGGTAGAGCAATTAAATTGGTCCTACCACTTTAAATTTATTATAGGGAATAAATGTATCGTAATTATTTATTCTTTTCAGATCTTGCCGCAAAATTTATTGTTGGTAGAATTATATGGTTAAAACCGGATAGTGATGTTAATGAACTTAAATATGCTCTTACATATGGGTACAATATGGCAGGGGCATTAATGTCAAAGAAATTATTTTTTTGAGTTTCATTTAAATCAGAATCAAATTCAAATAATCCTTCAATTTTTATAGATATATTTATATTGCCTCTTTCGTCACTCATATTCACAGACATATCAAGTTTGAAGAGTGATTCTGACTCATTTAATAAATTTTCTCGCTTAATCTCAATAGCCATATTGTCTTTGGCTGAGATCTTTTCAGGATTTATACTAAAATGAGACTGTGTGATTTTATAATCCTTTAATCTGAATTTTGCTACTTTTTCTGCCATATTTTATGCTGCGTTATTAAGTGTATCGTCCACATAGATTGATTCATATGTAGTATGGTTACTTGTTACAGTTTCTTTCTTTTCAGATTGAGGTATAGTGTAGAATTTTATTGTAAACAAGTTTTCTCCTGTGAAATTATTAATTTCAATTCTGTCAACAGGTATTTTTTCAAATAGCAAATTGCTCATATCATTTATATCATCGACTTCTGATATTAATAAATCTTCATTCGGATAAGAATTTTGAAAATTAATCCATAGGTCATGTTCTAATTTCATATAGGACGTATTGTTACATCTTATATCTTCAGGATATACTTCTATTATATGGAAAGAAGTAATTTTATCATAAGCGTATTTTAATCCTATGTTAGGTATCTTATCTGAGATTTCTGATAACTTGGATTTTAAAAATTCTACAGCATTCATAATATCTGAAATGTATTGTTGAGTATTTTTATTAAATCGTTAGCGTAAATTAAAGCCTTTGTAGCTTCATCGCTATTGATAATATTTTCAGAATAATCGGCTTTTTTTCGAAGCATTTTTAATTTATTGTAATAACGATTGTAATCGATAAAGTTTAGATGTTTGCCTTTATTGTCTATATTTTTACCGATTTGTTGGCATACAAAAAAATGTGAGTCTCTGCCTTTTGATTGTTGCTCTTGATCTTCATAATTGATATTACAATAATTAGCCAAAACATATTTAGAATATTGAAATCCTGCATAGTACGAACAATGTACGGAACTTGTATTACAATTATTTCTTATTAATAAATCCGCAGCATTGAGGTTTTCTTCCGATTTCATCCTATAGTTTGACATGTACTGATTTATCTGGTTTTAAATATTTTATACACCTAATATACACTAATGTATTAGTGATTAAAATTTTTATAATGGAGGTGTATTTGTTTTTATATATGTTTTACTAGTGAAAATGCAAAAAATATTTATTATTATATTGCAAAGATAATATTTATTTATATAAGACCAAAATATTTTATTGATAAAGCAAATAAATAAACTTTTTTATTATGAACTTTTATATGATATAAGTATTTTTATTACGTTTAGAATAGAATAAGTTGAATGATATTGGAATAATTATGTTTTACCTGATATGTGACATTATATGTTTACTAAAATGATACATGTTTGGCTTGATATTAATCTCTTTACTTTGTTGGCAAATGTGCGAGTGCTATTAGTCGTGGTATTTATCTTAGCCATTGCGCAACTCCACCATGATGTGAGCATGTGCCTCGTCGGCTCTGACTAAAGCTGTAAGTTCCGTCATTACATAATGCCGTGGCTCCAGCGGGGGCAGAGGTGTATCTAGTTGGAGATTGTACCCTATGGCCTCTTGAGTTTGTATAATATCTTATTTTACTGAGTGGTCTGGTGCTATGGTATGAATGCTTATGCTTGGATAGGTATTTTGTTGATACATATCCGATGTGGCCATTATAACTTACCGGTATCCAGGCACAGTCGCAATCTTCTTCTATCGCTATTGGTGTACCTTTGGGAATTTGCGTTATAATATATGATTTTGTATTTGGTGCGGTACGCATATTTAAGTTTGCTGTTACGTACCTTATAGAATTCTGTGCTCCTAATGTCAGTGACATAAGGAATGTGGGTAATAAAAGAAATCCTTTTTTCATATCTTATATTTTTGTTATTCGCATAATTTCGTATTAATCAATATAATCTGTGTAACTAATAACAAAATCTGCATTTATGGCGTCCCAGGTCTATTGCTTCGTTTTCTGTAAGTTCTTTTATGTCTCTGCTGCAGTTGTCAAGGCCTCTGCAGTTGCTCGTTTTATGATATGCCCGTGAGTATGGGCCTGTGCATATATACACACGCCTGTCGTGTGAACTGCATGATGAGATTATTGCAGATAAAATAATTATGAGTAGGTAATGTTTCATTGATAATGAAAATTATAAAGCCGTAGTTGATTACAGAAATGTGGAACTTCCATAACATTGTATGTCGCCTTGCCGTCTGTCGGCCATTAAAAACAAAAAAACGGAACTCCGTTTAGGAATTCCGTTTGGGGTGGAGGGTGGGGCTCGAACCCACGACATTCAGAACCACAATCTGACGCTCTAACCAACTGAACTACATCCACCGTGTTAGTTGCTTAATGTCTTAAAGCGAGTGCAAAGGTACGGGATTTATTTTAAACTACCAAATAAATCCCGTATTTTTTTTGCTTTTTGTTTAATTTGCCGGTGTTTTAGGAGCCTGAGGCGCTGCAGGAGCTGCTTTTTGGTCAGCTTTCTGAGCATTGTTACCAGCCTTAGCCGGAGCTGCCTTCTGTGTCTGGCTAGCGCCAAATCCGGGAAGGTTTGTCGGGTTAGTCTGCTGCTGTTCTGTTGCAGCCTTCTCGATAACACTCTCAGATGTTGTTGCCTTAGGAGCAACATAAGCGCATACAACGCTGAGAACAACCATGGCTATTGCAAGTCCCCATGTTGTTTTCTCAATGAAATCAGTGGTCTTGCGCACACCCATGATCTGGTTTGATGATGAGAAGTTTGACGCAAGTCCTCCTCCTTTAGACTCCTGGATCAGCACGATGCCTATCATGAGCAGTGCTGCCAGCACGATTAAGATTACGAATAATGTATACATTTTCTTTTATTTATATTTATTATTTATTATCAGTTTTTCCAAAAATCGGATTTGGTCTGCAAAGTAAGCATTTTTTTTTGGATAATTCAAATTTAAACGCTTAATAATTTCCAATGCCTTTGAATATCGGCCTTGTTTTATGTAAATTTGCGCCAAAGTCTCGGTAAAATAGTTCTCGTCGCCCTCTTTTTTGTCGTTGTCCTCTATTTCAGGCACATACTCGGGCTCGTCCTTCAGTTCTATTTTTCCGTTCTCGTTGTTGATGAAGTTGTCTATGAGGTCTTGTCCCTTCATGACGGGCTGCTGTGTGTCGTCTGTGTCGCCTTCAGTATCAAGCAGATAGGCCACATAGTCGATGGCAGCGTCGGCAGGTGTGGGCTTGCGCTTCTTTTTGCGCTCCTTGTTTTCCTCTTCCTTCTTGTCTTCGGGTATGGTGTCGAGGAACTGCTCTATGAGCGATATGGTTCTGTTGCCGCCTTCTGCCTCTTTTTTATTGTCTTTCTCGGTCTTCTTCTCCTGCTGTGTGGTGCGCAGCTTGTAGTGTGCAGCCTCCACGAGATTGAACACCACCTTGCGGTCGGTGATGTAGACGGCAGAGCGGCGCAGCTCCTCGTCGAACGAAGGGTCGTGAAGAAGATACAGGTTTTGCAGTAACAGCAAACGGGCCGGCTGGTAATAGGGATACAGAGCAAGGAGGGAACGCAAGTCGTAGAGCGTTTCCTTGTCCATCTGTTCCGGATGCCTTATTAGCTGCTCGAGGTCTATGTTCATATGGTCTGCTTGTTACCAGTTTGCTACTGTAGCGTTGAATATCTGATCTGTGATGTCTTCAACCATCTGTGTTACGAGTTCTTCCTGAACAGAGTTGGGCGACTGTGTGGTCTCGAATGTAGACGTGGCAGTGAACTGCTTTTCGAAGTCCTCGCTGTGGTTGGCATTGTTGGTAAACCTTACGTTCACCGTCATCGACAGCTCTGCCTGTGCCGATGTACCTTCAGCCGTTACGGCCTTGTTGCGCTGCGAATATTGCGTTATCTCGCCTTCAATCTTCATGTCGCCGTTGCGCTTTACCTGAATGAGGCGTGTGTGGTTGGCGAACACGTCCTTAAGCTGGTTGTTGAAGATGCTGGCCATAGGAGCCCATACGTAGCTTGAGCGGATGGGGAAGTCGGCTATCTGTATTGTCTTGGTCTTGGTGTAGTCGATACTTGCTCCGTTGAACTTATATGACACGCTGCATGACACCAGCAGGAGCATCATGACGGTTAATAGTGCTGTCTTTATATGATTGATTCGCATAAGTTGTTTGTTGCCGCTTTGTAAATGTTTGTTGCTTAATATGAGCTTCTTGTCATATCGTTGGCCGTAGGACATTATTTCTCCAGTCCGTACTGCTTTATTCTTCGGTATAATGTTCTGTCGGAAATGCCAAGTTCCTGAGCCGCCTTCTTGCGGTTGCCGCCATTGCGTTCGAGAGCCTTTTCAACCATCTGACGTCCTATGTCTTCAAGATTAAGACTTTCGGGCTCTGATATTTCTTCAGCCACGGCGTCTTGTACGGTCGGTGCCGCTGTGCGTGCGGGTGAGCTGATGGTTGCCGACGGCTGGTCTGTAATGATAGACGGCAGGTTAGAGGCTGACGTGTCTACCGTGGCGCTGCGTGCAGCGTCGAGCTGTTTGCGCAGACTGTTCATGTCGCGGCGCAGGTCGCTTACGTTGCCGCGGAGCTCATAAAGAATCTTATATAAAATCTCTCGTTCGCTCTCGTAAGAGTGGCTTCCGGGCGAGCTTATCGTTGCCAGCTGTGTGCTCTCGGCGTCCTCAGGGATGAACTTGTGTATTGCCTCGCCGCTTATTTCGCGTTCCTGACTTAACACGGACATCTGTTCTGTGATGTTCTTCAGTTGTCTTACGTTGCCGGGCCACTTATATTTAAGCATTATATATTTGGCCTCGTCAGAAAGGGTTATTTTGGGCAGATGATATTTCTCAGCCATCTGCATGGCAAAGAGGCGGAACAGCAGAAGAATGTCTTCGCCGCGGTCGCGCAGCGGCGGTATCTGTATTGGAATGGTGTTGAGCCTGTAATACAGATCTTCGCGGAAACGGCCTTCGCTGATGGCCTTGCGCATGTTGACGTTGGTGGCAGCGACAATTCTGACGTCTGTCTTCATTATCTTCTGTCCTCCCACGCGTATGTATTCGCCTGTTTCGAGAACGCGGAGCAGTCGTGCCTGTGTGGCCATTGGCAGCTCGCCAACTTCGTCGAGGAATATTGTGCCCTTGTTGGCAACGCCGAAGTAGCCTTCGCTCTCGCCGATGGCACCGGTGAATGAGCCTTTCTCATGGCCGAACAGTTCGCTGTCTATCGTGCCTTCGGGGATAGAGCCGCAGTTGATGGCAAAATATTTCTCGCGGCGTCGCGGAGAGTTGTCGTGTATTATACGTGGAATAATCTCTTTACCCACACCGCTTTCGCCGATTATGAGTACAGAGAGATCGGTCGGTGCGACCTGCATGGCCACATCGATGGCGCGGTTTAATCCGTCGCAGTTGCCGACGATATTATAACGCTGTTTTACTTTCTGTAATTCAGAAGTGTTCATTTATTCTGCAAAGTTACATAATTTATTTTATATAACACCGATGCATTGCATTTTTAATGTAATTTTAGTTATATCACGTGTTTTGAGGGGGATTGTCGGTAGTTAGAGTGAAGAAGCCCCACCAAACCTCCCCCGTGGGGAGGCTCCATCCGACTTTACGAAAATTAAACAATGCCTGACGGAAGTGAAGAGCAGGCACAAAAGCGCAACAAAAATTAAAAATGAAAAATCCAAATGTCCTGTGGATGTTATCGTTTGGAGTTAAAGTAGTATTTTCTAAGTGAAGAGTTAAGAGTGAAAAATCCAATTGTATTGTTGATTCTTTTTAGCGGATCAGGAAATTAGCTACGCTGACCTTCGGTTCTTATATTTAATTCCGGCGGATTAATTCTATTGATTGTCGGCTGCGCTCGGTATAACCAAATATAATTTGCTTCTGCTCTCACTTGCACGACAATTGCAGATCCGCCGGAACATTAGCAAACGTAGTGATTATGAAGTTATGATAAGAATCCACAAAGCATATGATTTTAACTCCTATATCTTCTTTAACTCCTCTAACTACCGAAGTCAAATGCATTGTTGATTCTATTCAATGTGATACAATTGACAATAATCGACGAAGCGCACGCACTACGTTGCTATTGTGCCGGCGGATCTGTGCTCCGCCGGAATTGAGTATAAAGATTTTTCAATCTGATTACTTCCTATGTGGCATTACATCATAACTTCAGCGTTAGCGAATTAAACAATGCCTTACGAAAGTTAAGTAAAAAGTAAAAATCCAATAGACAATTTTTCATGCTTTATATACATCATCTCATGAAGCTTAATCAAAGTAATCATATTGTTCCATGAAAAATGATTCTATTTTAGATATAAGATTTTCATCTTTATGTAGAGACTTCTTGTTGATAAGCATATAAGCACTTTTCTCCTTGTTTTCTTTGTGATAGAATCTCTCACTGCTAAAGTATGTAGCCATTATTTTGGAATACACTCTATATCTTTTCGTGCAATTTGTGCTATTCTCATTTAAACCATTAGCTCCGATAAAGCCAAAAGAAGCCATTGTGTCTTCTTTATAAATTGAAAGCATAATATTTATACATGTATTTATTATTCTTCTTGGCTCAAAAGTGTTTGTTGCTATACGGTATTTGTTTTTGCTGTCTTTATACTTTTTAGGATAAAACTTTACAGCGTATATATTGTACATATATTTTTCGACTCTAACAATGTAAGTGATTTTTGATTTTGTCGATTTGAATCTATAAAGTTTTACTTGAAGCAAACCACCTTGGTTTGCTTCATCTTTTAAATTCATTATAAAAAGAAACGGATAAGCGCTTTCCAGCATTATAAAAGATAGGAATATATCGGTATTCTTCTTTTTTCTAATTCTTCTTTTGAGACATCATTAAGCACAAACTTGTCTTTAGGGGAATGTTTTACATTTCCCGTACTTGGCTTATCTGAATGTTGCATTTTCTGTCCCATTATTTAACTTGATATAAATATTTGTTCCTTTGGCAAAGATAGCATTTTGTGCTTTATCTTGATAATAAAAGCAATAATATAAATCGTACAATGAGCTTTTTTAAATAAAATTAAATGTTATAACAACAATTCTTACGAAAATAAACATTAAGAAGTGAAAAACATATGCAAAGTCCTGTTAGGAATTTCATATGCTTTGTAGGTATTATCAATACTTGGCATTTGGATTGACTAACGTCGAACTTATTTTTTCACTCTTCACTTTTCGTTTTTCACTTAAAAGCTTGGCTATTGTTGCTTGATTTTCTCGCTTATGGCTTCTCCAGTGTTCTTTTTCTCGAGCTTTATTAAAAGCAGTCCTATTGCGGTCCAGATGAGCTCGCGGATGCGCACGATAAGGGCTACGAAGATGCCGGCGCTGGCAGACATGGCGAGACTGGCGGTGGACATGATGAAGCCGCCCTCACGGCCACCGAGCTGAAGGGGAATGAAGAACAGAAGGTTGGCGAAAAGACTGGTGAAGGCCAGGATAAGCACGCATGGGGCAAAGCCGACATCCGGTGTGAGGACGCGCAGTACAAAAAGAATCTCGAATGCAGAAAGAAAGCGGCAGACAAGCTCTAGCATTACGGCAGAGACAAACGACTTTTTGTTCTGGCGGTGAAGTGCCGCAATCTGGCGGTCGATGGTGTCGAGCTGTTCCTTATGCTTGTCGATAAAGTTGCGCGAGCGTTTCTTTATGCCCGGGATGTGCTTTATCAGGTTCATTATCCTTACGGCCATGCCCTTCTGGTAGCCTTTGATGAAGAACCATACGCCGAGGATGCAGAATGCGCCTGAGAGCGCAAGGACAATGCCCGTTACGAAGTTTGCCTTCTCGGTGAGCAGAAAGAGCAGGATGGAGAGCAGCCAGAACAGAAAATGGCTGAATATGTGGGTCATGGCATAAAGTATGACCGACGACGAGGCACGCTCTGTGCCTATCTTAGGCGACAAGGACATCACGCGGTAAGGTTCGCCGCCCATGAGTCCTCCGGGCGTGGCGTAGTTGAGGGCAAAGCCCGAAACGGTAATCTTGTAGAGCCACCAGAAGTTGATCTTGGGCTTCTCGTCAGAGCCGCTCCTTATTATAATATACCATGTGGCGGTATTGAATATATACAGAAAGGCCCATAAGGCCACAACGGCGAAAAACCAGTAGCCGGCATGCTGAAGGCCGTCCCATACCTGTTTGAAGTCGAGTTGTGTTATCATGATGATGAGCACAACTATTCCGAACACAAAAAATGCGTTCTGATATTTCTTTTTCATATTTAATCTTTTATATTGCCCGCCAGGCATTTCATCGCACTGTGTAATCAGGCGATGCGGTTTATTATAAGTGAGTTTATGTTAAGCACGGCTATGCCGGAGCGCAGCCGGATGCCTGTCCTTGCGTCTGCAGTCTGTCTTTCTGTCGTCATAAAGGCGATGCCGTCGCCTTTATGACTTATTTTTGCAGACTTTCGGGGCAGGTCATCTGTTTGTCAGTGTCCATGCTCTGCGCTAAAGTCAAACTGTCTGCCATGCCGAATCAAGATGTCTCACCTGAAGTTATTCATCTTTGGCGTTCTTGTCGTCGCCGCTGTTGTCCTGTTCCTTAAACTTGTTTATAGAGAACCGTGCCTTTTCGCTGTCGTCACGCTTCTCGTGATAGAGCTTCTTCAGCGGATTGTTGAAAGGCTCGTCGTATTCGATGCGGTTGCGGAAGACGTCGAGTGCGAGGTATATGGCATTTCTGAAAGAGCTTTCGTCTGCCATGTTCTTGCCTGCGATGTCGTATGCCGTGCCGTGATCGGGCGATGTGCGCACGATAGGCAGTCCGGCTGTGAAGTTTACGCCGTTGCCGAGGTCGAGACACTTGAACGGAGCCAGGCCCTGGTCGTGATACATTGCCAGTACACCGTCGAATGCTGTGTAGCTCTCATGTCCGAAGAAGCCGTCGGCTGCGTATGGTCCGAAGGCACGTATGCCGTTGTCAGACAGCTCCTTGATGGCCGGTATGATAACCTCCTGCTCCTCGCGTCCCAGCAGTCCGTCGTCGCCTGCATGAGGATTGAGCGCCAGCACGGCGATGCGCGGGTTAGAGATGCGGAAGTCGCGTTTCAGCGAATTGTGGAATATCGTTGCCTTCTCTATGATGCTCTCTTTGGTTATAGCCGCAGCAACGTCTCTGATGGGCAGGTGTGTGGTTACGAGAGCCACGCGCAGCATGTCGTTGAGCAATATCATGAGAGCCTTGTCGCCATTGCCCGCACGCTCCTCGATATATTCGGTGTGGCCGCAGAAATGGAAGTCGTCGCTCTGTATGTTGTTTTTGTTGATAGGTGCCGTTACGAGCACGTCGAACAGTCCCTCCTTGTAGTCGGCCATTGCCTTTTCGAGAGCTGCGAGCGATGCCATGCCAGCCTCTTTAGACGGATTGCCAAGGTCAACCTTTATCTCCTGATCGAAAGTTGTGAGCAGGTTCACCTTGTTGTTGTGGGCTTCGGCTGCCGAGTTGATTATGGTGAAGTTGCCCTGAATGCCGAGAGCATTGCGGTGATAGGCTGCCACCTTGGGCGAGCCGTAGATGATAGGTGTGCATAATTCAAGCATGGCCGGCTCAGAGAATGTCTTGAATATTATTTCATACCCTATGCCGTTAGTATCTCCGTGCGTTATGGCAACGCGTAGTTTTCTGTTTTCCATATTCGTATATGTTTGTTATATCTGTTTCTTTCTTAACCTTATGTCAGTCGGGCTGCCGGCTGCCTTTGCTGTTACTGCCGTTGGCGGCGTGCCTGCCTAGAGTGTATAGTGCAGCCTCGGCACTCCTTATCAGGTTGCGCTTGTTGGTGCCCGGCGCATAGACAAAAGCCTCTGCCACTATGATGCGGCTGTTGACTGAGTCTACTGTAGAGAGCGACACGAACGGTCCGCCCATGGCGTCGTTGCGCATCTCCCACAGTCCGCGGCTTATCATCACGGTGCGTCCGTCTTCTGTTGCCCGTCCTGCCGTCACGCTTCCGGGAGTTGTCTGCATATACATGCCGTCGAGTTCGCCCGGTATGTTAAGTCTCATGACGCTGTCGCGCGCAGCCAGGGCGCGGTGTGCGTCGAGAGTGGTGCCGCTGTATGAGTAGACGCAGATGTTGCGCATGCGGTCGGGCCTGTTGTCCGAAAGCCATATAAAGTTGCGTCCCGTCTTGCCCGCCTTCATTTCGGCAGGTATGAGCATGTTCCATCCGAACATACGCCTTATGCTGCTCTCGGCCTTGCGGTTGCTTCCGGCGCGCAGCGTTGATATTGTCGTGTTTATTTCTGCCCTTGTCAGCAGACTTGTGAGCCGGTGGCCAGCCTTTGCCATATATTGGCTGAGCTGTGATGCCGACGGCGTGTTGACATATACCACGAGCTGCGGTCTTGCCCATACGTTTTTCTCGTATCTGATGCGTGTCGACGTGAACACCGCCGGATTGACGGTTACTATTACTATGCAGCGCGCCAGCCGTGTGGTCTGGTTAAAGCGTGTGGTGTTGTCTATCAGCGACACGTCGAACATCGGCTCGCGCTGTGGCAGCGAAGGCATGTCCTGCGTCAGGACGCTGTCTACTACGGCTGCGCAACGCCTGTCGGAAGCCACGAGCAGAACCTCGTAAGGCCGTCCGCCGCTCTTTGGCAACAGCGACTGCGGGCCGCCACTGCATGAGCATAAGGCCACGAAGGCCGTCAGGAACAATAGCCGCAGACACTTTGTCACTTATCCTGGCTCTCCTTCCTTGCCGTGCTGAGCAGTCCGCAGGCAGCATAGATGTCCTGTCCGCGACTTGCCCTTATTGTTGTGAACACGCCGTGAGACGTAAGATAGTCGCGCAGCTTTTCCATTGTGGCGTCGTCGGCTCCGTGGAGGTCAACGCCCGGTATCTGATGGAATCTTATGAGGTTGATGCGGCAGTCGAGCCCCCTGAGCAGGCGGATTATCTCCTTGGCGAACACCATAGAGTCGTTGAGTCCGCCGAAGACGATATATTCGAACGACAGACGGCGCTGATGACTGAAGTCGTAGTTGCGCAGCAGTTCAACGACATCTGCGATAGGCATGCCCTTTTCGGCAGGCATGAGCATGGCGCGCTGTTCGTGGACAGGCGAATGAAGGCTTATTGCCACATGACATTCGCTCTCCTCGATAAACCTCTTCAGCTTGTTCTTTACGCCTACGCTGCTCACCGTGATACGCTTGGGGCTCCATGCGTAGCCGTAGTCGGCTGTGAGAATCTCTGTAGCCCTGAGCACGTTGTCAAGGTTGTCCATAGGCTCTCCCTGGCCCATAAACACGATGTTTGTCAGCTTGTCGCGCTCGGGCAGCGAGTATATCTGATTAAGTATGTCGGTGGCTGTGAGGCTGCCCTCAAAGCCCTGCTTGCCGGTCTGGCAGAACAGGCAGTTCATCTTGCATCCCACCTGCGACGACACGCACAGCGTGGCGCGGTCTTTGTCGGGTATGTAAACCGTCTCGACAAACTTACCGCTCTCCGTCGGGAACAGATATTTTATCGTTCCGTCAACAGACTTCTGGCAGTCGGCCGGCGGCAGGCATCCTATGCGGTAGTGCTGTTTCAGCTTTTCGCGGTTAGCTTTCGAGATGTTCAGCATGTCGTCGATTGAGCTTACGTGCTGAGTATATAGCCATTTGGCCATCTGAGCCCCCGCAAAAGCCGGCATGCCCATGGCTTTGGCAACATCTTTAAGTTCGTTAAGTGTTAATCCCAATAACGGTGTAGTGCTTTGTTCCATCTCAAAAATTCTTTGTTTACGGCCGACAAAGTTAGCTAAAAAAAGTGAGATAATCGGGATGTTTAATGTTTTTTCTTTATTATAAATGTGTTGCCATATCGTTGCATGCCGGCATTATGCAGGCCTTTTGTATGCGGAAACGCGAAAGGTACGGCTGGGTTTTGAGTGTAATGCCGGCGGTTGGCAGTGTATATATTTGGTTTGATGGCGTAATGTTTTGTGGTTAATGTAGGTTAAATTAGTGTGATTCTGTTTAACTTAAAAAGTTTGAAAATGGCATTATTTATAAACGGAGTAAAGTTTTTGACGAGAAATGCCCGTTTTATGCCGTTGTTTGCAAGATGCTGGCAGTCAGATGGGTACGCGAAATTGATGCTTGGGATAGCTTGTGCGACAGTATTTTTACGGCTTCTTTTGTATCTATTTTACGTCCTTTTAGCCCATTATTAAGGCGGTTTTGGGCACCAATAGGTATCAAACGGCTATGCAAAAGGCGGTCTTTTGTGCTGCAAGAGCATACCTTTTGCAATACGAAAGACCACAGGCTGTATGCTGATATGCCTGAAGTTGTTGTGTTAGGGCTGTTTTGGGCAGATGTATTTTGCTAAAACATGAAAAATGAAAAGTTAAAATTATTGGTGCTAAAATGTGTGTAATGTTAATGAAAGTAAATAAAGTAGCATGGAATTTCGTGAGATGCAATATCCTTGCCGTTATCCGTTGAAACGGACGCAGGGGCAAGCCATGAGGCATTGTTGCGTAAGGTGAAAACGTGTTGGTGGATATGGCCGTCATCTTTTTTGCTGATTTTGATTTTGTGACATGTCTATTTTCGGGTAAATGCAACCGAGTTGTCAGGATTTTTGTGTACTTTTGCATGTCAATATAATTACGAGTCGCCGTGGCTTTGTTGCGTGCCTCCGCGTGTGGCGGCATAGAGCGGCAGGCGCGGCGTAACAATTTATGAAAAAACAGAAATGAGAGGAACAATAGACTGCTTCTTGCCTTGCGCTGACATCAGTGCGGTGGCCAACACCCTGCGTCAGCTTAAAGGCAGCCGCATGATACGGCATATAAACCTGATGGTTACACAAGATATGGCTATGAGCACACCCGTGCCCGAAAACTGCTCGTTTATTGCCGTCGACGGCCTGCTGTCGGCATCGGCAATGCACGCAATAGCCGAGAGCTGCATGGCCGACTATGCACTGGTATTCCTGAAGACCGTGCCCGTAAGTCTTGGGCAGTATTCAATACAGCGCATGATGCGTGTGGCAGCCGAGACCGACGCGTCGATGGTGTACAGCGACCGCATATCGGTAGAGAACGGCGAACCAAAGCCACACCCCGTGATAGACTGGCAGGAAGGCAGTCTGCGCGACGACTTCGACTTCGGCAGCGTGGTGATGATAAAAGGCACGCTGCTCAATAGGTTTGCGCGCGACGTAGAAGAGTCGGCATACAGATTTGCAGGATGGTATGAGCTGTGGCTCTATCTCAGCCGCTGCGGACGCCTGTTCCATATCAACGAGCTGCTTTACACAGAAGAGGAGAGAGACCTCAGGGCCAGCGGCGTCAAGCAGTTTGACTATGTCAACCCTGCCAACCGTGAGGTGCAGATAGAGATGGAGCAGGCCGTTACGGCACACCTGAAGGCCGTTGGCGCCCTAATCGACACATCACTCTATCGTGAGCCCGACTTCAACGAGCAGGACTTCGAATACGAGGCGTCAGTTGTGATACCCGTGCGCAACCGTGAAAAGACAATATGCGATGCCGTTGACAGCGCGCTGTCGCAGAAAACAAGTTTTCCGTTCAACGTCATCGTCGTTGACAACCATTCGACCGACAACACTACGAAGCTGCTGGAGCAGTATGCCGCAAAGAGCGACGGGCGTGCTCCTCTGATACACATTGTGCCGCAGCGCACAGACCTTGGCATTGGCGGATGCTGGAACCTTGCCATAGACGACGAGCGGTGCGGACGTTTTGCCGTGCAGCTCGACAGCGACGACCTCTATTCGTCGGAAAACACGCTGCAGACTATTGTCGACGAGTTCTACAGGCAGCGTGCCGCCATGATTGTAGGCAGCTACCGTATGTGCGACTTCGACCTTAACACGCTGCCGCCGGGACTTATAAGTCATGCAGAATGGACCGACGACAACGGATGCAACAACGCCCTGCGCATCAACGGACTGGGAGCGCCGCGCGCGTTCTTCACGCCGCTGCTCAGGCAGATACGCTTCCCGAACACAAGCTACGGCGAAGACTATGCTGCCGGACTGGCCTTCAGCAGACGCTATAAGATAGGCAGAATATTCACTGAACTGTATCTGTGCCGCCGTTGGGGCGGCAACAGCGACGCAGCGCTGACCGTAGACAAGGTCAACGCCAACAATCTGTATAAAGACCGCCTGCGCACCATGGAGCTGTTGGCACGTCAGCAGATGACAGCCGGCAAGGCAGACATGATGGCAGACAGTTCGCTCTATCGCTTCTTCAACAGGCAGATAGAGACGTGGAGCCTGGCACGCCACAGTTTCAGAGACCTGCAGGAGGTGCTCACGCGCGACCTTAGTGACGGCGGAATGCCCCTCGTGGCACAGTTTAACCCTGCCCGCATGGTGTCAACCGGAGCTTCGATAGACAAGGCCTCGATAAGCAAGCGCCCATGCTTCCTGTGCAAGGAGAACCGTCCGCAGGAGCAGCAGATAAAGCGCTTTGACGACAACTTCGACATACTGGTTAATCCATATCCCATACTTCCCGTACACTTCACGCTGCCGGCAGTGAAGCATCAGCCGCAGCACATACTCGAATATTACGGAGAGATGCACGCCATACTGACGCAGAATCCCGACATTATGGTGTTCTATAACGGTCCGAAGTGCGGAGCCTCTGCTCCTGACCACATGCACTTCCAGGCCGGAACGAGCGGCAAGGTGCCCCTGCAGGCATCATGGTCGAGACTGGTGCGCGACATAACGGTGGTGCATGCGCTCGACGCCGACAACGACATATCAGTCATCAACAGCTGGGCATGTCCGGCCTTGCTGATAAGGAGCCGCAATGCCGAGGCCGACGAGAGACTCTTCCGCTGTGTGTACAATGCTTTGCCTATGCACGACGGCGACATAGAGCCTATGATGAATGTTGTGAGCTGGATGTCTGCCGGCCAGTGGCTGACGGTGGTATTTCCGCGCCGCAAGCACAGACCCGACTGCTATTCGGCAGACGGCGACGCCAAGATGCTTGTCAGTCCGGGCGCGCTCGATATGGCAGGACTGATAATAACGCCGCGAAGAGAAGACTTTGAGCGGCTGACGGCAGAACAGGCCGAGGGCATATTGCGCGAGGTGGCCATCACGGATGACGAAATGTGCGAGGTTGTGGCTAAGATAAAGGCATCGGCACATTGTGGCGAGGCTCCGGGCGCAAGGCTTTACAAGCATGTTGAGCCAGAGGTGCATGTAGGCATTGTAAGCGCCGAGAGCATCTGTTTCTCGCTCAACGGCGAGTATATGGCAAAAGGCGAGGTTATCACGGGACCGCAGCAGGTGTCGTTCTCAGAGGGAGGCATCCTGTGGAACGGCAATCTTTACCGTGAACTTACGTTTACGCCTTGTGACAAGGACGCGTCGTTCTCGCTGAGCGACGTAACCATTGGAGTAAACTTCCATTGGGAACGCAAGGAGACACAGACATTCCAGGGTACGCTTAAAATAGTAGTTGAGGCCGACAAGATATGTGCCATCAACCGCCTGCCCGTGGAAAACTATCTGATAAGTGTCATCTCGAGTGAGATGAAGGCCACTTCGTCGCTTGAGTTCCTCAAGGCTCATGCCGTAATATCGCGCAGCTGGCTGCTGGCACAGATGGAGCGCCGCAAGCGTCAGAGCAGCGGAGGCAACGGATTCTTCTCGTTCATCAAGAAAGACGACGAGCTGATACGCTGGTACGACCGCGACGACCATACCATATTCGACGTGTGTGCCGACGACCATTGTCAGCGCTATCAGGGCATAACCAAAGCCAAGAACAGGCATGTGGAGCAGGCCGTGAGCGAGACTCGCGGACAGATACTGATGTCGGGCGAGGACATCTGCGATGCCCGTTTCAGCAAATGTTGCGGCGGCATAACCGAGGAGTATCAGTATTGCTGGGAAGACACGCCGCAGCCATATCTGGTGGCCCTGCGCGACAATGCTTCAGGCGGAGCCGTGCTGCCCGACCTGACGAAGGAAGATGAGGCCGAGGCATGGATAAGAGGCAACGGCGAAGCCTTCTGCAACACGCACGACAAGAAGATATTGTCGCAGGTGCTCAACGACTATGATCAGGAGACTGCCGACTTCTACCGTTGGAAGGTGGAGTACACACAGGAGCAGCTGGCAGGACTTATTGCTGCCAAGTTGAAACTGGATCTCGGTGATATTGTCGACCTGCAGCCTGTTGCCCGCGGAAAGAGCGGACGTATATGGAAACTGAAGATTGTGGGCACGAAGGGCTCGTTCACCATCGGCAAGGAGCTTGAAATAAGGCGCGTGCTGAGCGAGAGCCATCTTTACAGCAGTGCGTTTGTCGTTGACAAGGCTGACATCAGCAACGGCGTGCCGCAGCGTTTTGTCCTTACAGGTGCAGGCTGGGGCCACGGAGTAGGCCTCTGTCAGATCGGTGCTGCCGTGATGGGCGAGCGCGGATATAAGTATGATGAGATACTTCTGCACTACTACCGCGGTGCGGAAATAAGAAAAATATATGGTTAACATAAAACTTTGAACAAGAAAATGAATTCTGGTAAGAAGTTGAGCAGGAACCCCTGGAGCTGGGTTCCTACACTATATTTTGCCGAGGGACTGCCTTATGTGGCTGTGATGACAATTTCGCTTATCCTGTATAAGCAGCTCGGACTGACAAACGCAGAGATTACGTTCTACACCTCGTGGCTGTATCTGCCCTGGGTAATAAAGCCGCTTTGGAGTCCGTTTGTAGACATAGTAAAGACCAAGCGCTGGTGGATAATCACCATGCAGCTGCTCATCGGTGCGGCTTTTGGCGGCGTGGCGTTCACCATTCCCACCAGTTTCTGGCTTCAGGGCACGCTGTTTTTCTTTTGGGTGATGGCGTTCAGCAGTGCTACGCACGACATAGCGGCCGACGGCTTCTATATGCTCGGCATGGACCAGCATAAACAGGCCTGGTTTGTAGGTATCAGAAGCACGTTCTACAGGTTTGCGACAATATTCGGACAGGGCGTCCTTGTGATGATTGCAGGCAACTTGCAGGTGCTTTTCCGCAACAGCATAAAGTATTCGTGGAGCCTTATGTTCTATGGCGTTACGGGCTTGTTCATAGCCTTGTGGCTGTGGCATAGTCTGGTGTTGCCGTGTCCTGTGTCAGACCGCGGACTGCGCAATGCCGGTGCACGTGAGGTGTGGACAAAGCTGGTGTTGTCTGTAAAGACATTTTTCACCAAGATGCCGGCAAAACAGGTGCTCATAGCTTTCCTGTTCATGCTCTTTTACCGTATGCCCGAAGGACTGCTGGCGAAGGTTTCTTCGCTGTTTCTTATCGACAGCGGAAGCAATGGCGGACTGGGACTTTCACCTCAGGAATATGGCTTTGTGCAGGGCACGGTTGGCATAATAGGACTTACGCTCGGAGGTATTCTGGGCGGAATGGCTGCCGGACGCGACGGACTGAAGAAGTGGCTGTGGCCCATGGTGTGCGCCATAACGCTGCCTGACCTTGTCTATGTTTATTTGAGCTACGCCATGCCCGACAGTTTCATTATTATCAACGTGTGCGTGTTTATTGAGCAGTTTGGCTATGGCTTCGGATTTACGGCTTACATGCTCTACCTTATTTATTATAGTCAGGGTGAATATAAGACGTCTCACTATGCACTGTGTACGGCGCTGATGGCGCTGTCGATGATGCTGCCCGGACTTGTGGCAGGATATCTTCAGGAGCTTGTGGGCTATCTGTGGTTCTTCATCATAGTTGTCATTCTTTGTATCATCACATTCCTTGTCGCGGCATTTGTCGACATAGATCCTGAGTTTGGAAAGAAAGAACATGAGGAGCGGCAATAAGCCGGGCTGCATGTTATGGTGTGTATGAAGAGATCGCAGCATATATGATATTATGTGACGTTTCTGCTGCCAGACAAAAGTCTGGCGGCGGAAGCGTCAACTTTATATTGAGGATAAAATAATTATCGGTTTTTATAAATATTGGTTTACAGGTAAAAATGATGGATAAGAAAACGCGTGAAAAGAAAATCTACAAGGTGACTGTGCTAGGAAGCGTGGTCAACATTGTTCTTGTCGTGCTGAAGTTTGTGTTCGGAATACTTGGACATTCGGCCGCCATGATTGCCGATGCTGTCCATTCATTGTCAGACTTGATAACGGATATTGTCGTTCTGCTGTTTGTCAAGCTGAGCAACAAACCGCAGGACAGCGACCACGATTATGGACACGGCAAGTATGAGACTCTTGCAACATCGCTCATCGGACTGGCCTTGCTCTTTGTGGGAGTGATGATTTGCTATGGCGGAGTGGAGAAAATCATAATGGCCCTTAACGGTGAGCCTCTTCAGCAGCCCGGATATGTGGCATTCATTGCCGCTGTGCTCAGCGTGGTTCTAAAAGAGTGGGTTTATCGTTTTACTGTTAAGGTAGGCAAGGCTGTCGACTCTCAGGCTGTCATAGCTAATGCATGGCATCACAGAAGCGATGCTTTCTCGTCAATAGGTACGGCTTTGGGTATTGGAGGAGCTATATTCCTGGGCTCCCGTTGGGCCGTGCTTGACCCGATAGCAGCTGTTGTTGTGAGTCTGTTCATCATCAAGACAGCCCTGACACTGATTCGTCAGGCATCTGATGAACTGCTGGAAAAGAGTCTTTCTGATGATGTGGAGAAAGAGATAAAGAGCATTGCCGAAAGTGAGATCGGCGTGAGCGGAATACATAACCTGCGCACAAGGCGTATAGGAAACAACATAGCGATAGAGATGCACCTGCGTATGCCGGGAGACATATCTCTTTATGAGGCCCACAGAAGGGCAAGCGATATAGAAGAGAAACTGCGTGAGCATTTTGGTGAAGATACTCATGTGGGGCTTCATGTTGAGCCGTTGAAGGTTGACGGCAAATATGTGGCTCCTGAAAATGACGGAGAGAAATAATCCGTGACGCCTCGTATGAACTGAAAGCTGAATGTGAAAATCGAGGCGTAAGATGTGAAATATGCTGCTGTCAGGCTTGCTTTTATGGCTGTTCTGCAGTGGGGTAATGACCATTCATCACACCGACTTGGGTGTCTTGAATGGCTTAATGTTTACTGCCTGAAAGGTGTGAAAAAGTAGAATGTTTACTTTTTAATGTAATTTGTTTATCCTGTTTTTGTAGGGTTTGTTGTAATTTTGCCTTTGAAATAAGATAAATGGAAATATATTTATGTATTTAGAGAAAATTAATAGTCCGCAGGATGTCCGCAAACTTAGTATTGAGCAGCTCGATGTCCTTGCCGGAGAAATTCGTGAAGGTGTGCTTAACCGTGTCAGCAATCACGGAGGCCACGTGGGCCCTAACCTCGGTATAACAGAGGCGACGATAGCACTTGTGTATGTTTTTGACATTCCCGAGGACAAAATCGTGTTCGATGTGTCTCATCAGGTTTATCCTTATAAGATGCTTACAGGCCGCGCTTACGGATATTTAGACAACAAGCGCTTTGATGATGTGTCAGGATACAGTTCGCCGGAAGAGTCGCCTGAGTATGACTGTTTTGAGATAGGACACACTTCTACGTCTGTGGCTTTGGCTACAGGATTGCAGAAAGCGCGCGACATACGCGGCGGAAAGGAGAATATAGTGGCTGTTATCGGTGACGGGTCTCTGAGCGGAGGCGAGGCCTTTGAGGGCTTTGACATGGCCGCTGAGATAGGTACAAACATGATAATAGTGGTTAACGACAACGAGATGTCTATTGCCGAGAACCACGGAGGACTGTATGGAAACCTGAAGCTGCTGCGTGATACAGCCGGAAAAGCAGAACTAAACTTCTTTAAGGCTATGGGGCTCGACTATGTTTATGTTGAGGACGGCAATGACATAGCCTCGCTTATAGCCGCATTTAAGCAAGCGAAGGACGCCGAGCGCCCTGTCGTTGTACACATTCATACGGAGAAAGGACATGGCTATGCGCCTGCAGTAGAGAACAAGGAAAGATTCCACTGGAGCATGCCTTTCGACCTTGAGACAGGTAATCTGAAGGCTTCTGCAGGTGATGGCGAGGAGTATTTTCCGGCACTTATAGGCCAATATCTTGCAGAGAAGGCAAAGAACGATCCGAAGTTGGTTGCCGTAGTGTCTGCCGTTCCTGGTGGAGCAGGCTTTACTCCGGAGATAAGGAAACAGATGGGACGCCAGTATATCGACGTTGGCATTGCCGAGGAAGAAGCCGTGGCTTTGAGTTCCGGTATGGCTAAAGGCGGCGTAAGACCTGTTTACACGACCTATGCCACATTTATTCAGCGCACCTATGACCAGATTGCGCAGGATCTCTGTGTGAACGGAAACGCTGCTGTGATAAATGTTGTCGGCGCGTCTGTCTACGGAATGAACGACATAACGCACATCTGCTTCTTTGATATTCCGATGCTCAGTCATATTCCTAATCTTGTTTATCTTGCCCCGACGACATACGAAGAGTTTGTTGCCATGGAGGACTGGGCTATAAAGCAGACAGAATATCCTGTGGCAATACGCATACCGGAGGCTCTCGTGGCACATAGCGATGAGAAGTATGACACGGACTACAGCCAGCTGAATAAGTATAAGATGGATAAAAAGGGCGACACTGTGGCTGTGATTGCTCTTGGCGACTTCTATCAGAAAGGTCAGAAGGTGGTAGAGATGCTTGCCGGTAAAGGTATAAATGCTACGCTTATCAATCCCCGTTTTGTGTCCGGCATTGACGAAGAAATGCTTGAAGGTCTGAAGAAAGACCACAAACTGGTTGTTACGATAGAAGACGGATGCATAGACGGTGGCTTCGGAGAACGTATAAGCCGCTATTACGGACCATCGGAAATGAAGACAATATGTTTCGGCGTGCGTAAGGCTCTTTACGACAGATATGATGTTGAGCAGCTGCTGCGCGACAACCATCTGACCGAGGAACAAATTGTAGCTGATGTTCTAAATCTTATTTAGAAAATTGAGAATTGAGAGTGGAGGATGGAGAATTATGATTTGTTTTATTACTCCTATCCATCAAGAGTAATCATAATTCTCCATCCTCCATTCTCAATTCTAAATTTTTATCCCTTATCCCAGCACGACGTCAAGAATCATCATGAGGACAAAGCCGGCGGAAAAGCCAATTACGCCTATGTTGGAGTGTTCGCCTTCAGAGGCTTCGGGGATAAGCTCCTCGACAACAACGTAGATCATAGCACCTGCCGCAAAGGCCAGAAGATAAGGCAACACGGGCGTCATCATCGAGGCAAGCAGAATGACTATAAGTCCGCCTAACGGCTCAACTATTCCGCTGAGACTGCCTAAAAGAAACGACTTCATGCGGCTGTTGCCCTCTGCACGCATGGGCATAGATATGATTGCGCCTTCGGGAATATTCTGTATTGCAATACCAAGTGACATGGCAAGGGCTGCGGCTGCCGTTATACCGGCTCCGCTCTGCATTGCTCCTGCAAGTACGACGCCTACAGCCATGCCTTCAGGAAGATTGTGTATGGTGACGGCTAGCGAAAGCATTGCCGTGCGTGACAGATGACTGCGCGGTCCTTCGGGCTTAGACTTGCCAAGATGAAGGTGTGGCGTGATATAGTCGATGGCCAGCAGGAAGCCTATGCCGGCCAGAAAACCGACAGCTGCAGGCATGACAGACCATTTGTCCATATGGCTGCACATATTCATGCTGGGTATTAGAAGCGACCATACCGAGGCTGCCACCATAACGCCTGAGGCAAAGCCAAGCAGGGCTTTTTGCAGCAGCGGGGGCATGTCTTTCTTCATGAAAAACACGAAACCTGAACCTAACATTGTGCCCATCAGGGGGATGAGGAGTCCTAAGATTATTCCTTCCATTGCTGTTTTAATTATTTATGAGACAAATGAGACATATGGGACATTATGAATTTAACGCCATGATGTGATGTCTCAGTCGATAAAGCGCTTCACAATATCAGTGTATTTATCTATGCGGCGGTCGCGAAGGAACGGCCACCAACGGCGCACCTGCTCGCTGTGGGCCAGGTCGATGTCTATTACTTTGCGCTCTTCCTCATGGTCTGATGCCCTGTATAGCAGTTCGCCCTGCGGTCCGGCAACGAATGAGCTGCCCCAGAACTCTATACCTCCGGTCATTCCCGACGGGTCGGTCTCGTGTCCCACGCGGTTTACGGCAACCACAGGCAGTCCGTTGGCTACGGCATGTCCGCGCTGCACTGTTGTCCATGCCTCGCGCTGGCGCTGCTGTTCTGCAGGTTCGTCAGAGCTTTCAAAGCCTATGGCTGTGGGGTAGATTAGCATTTCGGCGCCCTGAAGAGCCATCAGACGGGCTGCTTCCGGATACCACTGATCCCAGCATACGAGCACGCCGAGACGTCCTACAGATGTGTCGATGGGGTGGAAACCAAGGTCGCCTGGTGTGAAATAAAATTTCTCGTAATATGCAGGATCGTCAGGAATGTGCATCTTGCGGTATTTGCCTGCTATAGTTCCGTCGCGTTCTATCACTACGGCAGTGTTGTGGTAAAGTCCTGCTGCACGTTTTTCGAAAAGCGAAGTAACGATTACCACTCCAAGTTCTTTGGCCAGACTGCCGAAAAACTCGGTCGACGGACCTGGTATCGGCTCGGCCAGATCGAAGTTGTTGACATTCTCAACTTGGCAGAAGTACAGCGAGTTGTGCAACTCCTGCAATATTATCAGTTCTGCTCCTTCAGATGCAAGTGCCTTTATGCTTTCTGCAAGGCGCTGCATGTTGTATTTCTTGTCAGCTGTGTTATGCTGCTGAATTATTCCTGTTTTCATTCTGTTTTGCTGTTGTTTTGTTTGATTTAATTTACGGCTGCTGCCTTATGTGTTGACATTCAGGACTTTATGAGCCGTATATGCTTTGATGATTTATTGTTCCTGTTCCGTTATTTTACTGTAGAGCTGCATCGTACAGCAGTGCAGCGAGCCATGCTGACGTATAACGGTGCGGCTGTCTATGCCTATGACATCTCTGCCGGGGAAGGCCGCTTTGATTACTCTTTCGGCTTCAGCATCGTTGTCTGGCTGATTGTATGTAGGATAAATCACGGCGCCGTTCACTATCACATAGTTGGCGTAAGTGGCCGGAAGCCTGTCGCCGTCGTCATATATTGCCGCAGGCATGGGCAGGCGCATCAGTCTGTATGGCTTGCCGTCGGCCGTACGGAATGTCTTCAGCTGTTCCTCCATGCGTTTCAGGTCGTCATAGTGGCTGTCGCTCTTGTCGTCACATCCTATATATAATAAGGTGTCGTCGGGAGCTATTCTTACTAGTGTGTCTATGTGGCCGTCGGTGTCGTCGCCTTCAAGATGTCCGTAGTCTATCCATAAGATGCGTTCGGCATGCAGCATGTTTTTCAGTTTCTGCTCTATCTCGCTGCGTGTTAGCGGCTGGTTGCGGTGAGGTGCCAGAAGACACTGACTTGTGGTCAGCACGGTGCCGAGTCCGTCGCTCTCAATAGACCCGCCCTCCAGCACAAAGCTGTTAAGGTCGGTGTAAGTGCCTTCTACGACACCGTTGTCGTACAGACTGCGGTTTATGGCGTTGTCAAGGGCGGCCTCAAACTTGTCGCCCCATCCGTTAAAGCGGAAGTCGAGCAGCGTGTAGGTGCCGTCGCCGCCAAGTGTTATGAATCCGTGGTCGCGTGCCCATGTGTCGTTTGTAGGACATTTATGGAATATTATATTGTCCAACTGACAGCTTGTCAGTTTCTTGCTGAGTTCCTTTTTTACCAATTCCGGCTCAGGGGCAACCACGAGCAGCTTCTCATATCGTGTTATGGCGTCAGCCATTTCGGCGTATGTTGCGCATATATCGTCAAGATACTCACGCCAGTCGGTGCCTTCGTGCGGCCATGTCAGCTGTATGGCGCTTTGATTTGCCCATTCGGGCAGCAATATGGCATTGTTGTTCATACTTCTTGCTTCGGTTTTGTTTATGTTATGCAAAATGTGTGTATGTCTTTTCTGATTGCTTTACAAAAATAATATAAGTGCGGATAATGAGCAAATAAAAGCTGCATTTTATTATATAAGGTGTCATTATGTCAGATTTTCGTTGATGTAAATCAACCTGTTTGACGCATGTCAAAATAGAGGCACTATAAGCCAAATTCATAGACAAAAACGTTCTGACATGCTGAAAATGGTATTACCTTTGCGTTAGAAATAAAGGAAAAAGGATAACAAGGATGTGAAGATGCATCCTACAGGTAGAAATTAAAAATAGGAAAGGTAAAAAGATTATGAAAAAGATTGTTAACAGGATTTTAGACAACAAGAAGTTCAACAAGTATTGTGTGAACGTTTTGAAAATGTACAACTACGGACGCGTAAACATGCCTGTTTAAGCTGACGTAGAATAAAAAGAGTCGGGCTGGTCTTATAGCATAAGCTGTAAAATCAGCCCGATTTTCTTGTTTATAACCGTATAAATAGCTATCTTCGCAGATGATATGAAGAACTTTAGAGCTTATTTTTTATTGTTTATTGCGGTCGTTGCGCTGTGTTCGTGCGACTTGGCAAAGAATAACAAGGCGCTTATCAGCGAGGCTGGCAAGGCGCTGGTAGAGGAACTTGACCAGAAAGACGGCGAGGCCGGGGCATGCGATGCGTCTGCCGGAGCTGCAGAAGCTGATGACAAGCTGGTTATGCAGACATCACCGAAGGGGACACCTGAGCAGATACTGAAGCGCACGGGATATGTGGCATCGTATAACAAGACCACTCTGCTGCCGAACTGGGTGGCATGGCATCTTACGGCTGAACGCACCGAGGGAAGCGCAAAGCGCTCGGGCGTAGACTTTGCAGAGGATACGGAAGTGCCGGAGCCGCGTGCAACAGACTGGGACTACTATAATTCGGGCTACGACCGTGGCCACATGTGTCCGGCTGCCGACAACAAATGGAGCAAGAAAGCCATGGAAGAGTCGTTCCTTTTTACCAACATGTGTCCGCAGAACGGCAATCTTAACCGCGGCGACTGGAACGAGATGGAGATGGCATGCCGCAAATGGGCTAAGAAATACGGCGACCTGTATATAGTCTGCGGCCCTATATTATATAAAGGTAAGCACAAGACAATAGGCAAGAACAAGGTGGTTGTGCCCGAGGCATTTTTCAAAGTAGTGCTGCGCACGGGTGATAATCCGCAGGCAATAGGCTTTATCTACAAGAATACTTCAGGCAACCGGCCAAAAGATTCATACGTTAACACCGTAGACGAGGTGGAGCGCATCACGGGCATCGACTTCTTCCCTTCGCTTCCTGATGATGTCGAGAAGAAGGTTGAGGCAGAATGTGATTTAGGCTTATGGTAACATCATGCCGATAAATTAAGGCTTTTCAGGTTGCAATATTCTATATCAAGAGAATAGACTTGATGCCTTGTGCTGTTTGCATTTACGATGCAAAAAAAGTGTTGCCTGCTGCCTGTTGATGTTATAATGTATGGCTATATGTTGTTGATAGTCAGCTTGTTGTGTGAATAGTGGTATCAGGCTTTATGAAAGGCCACAAATTAGCCTGCAAAAGGTGGTTTTTCAGCTTGTAAAAGGCCACCTTTTAGAAGCTAAAAGACGGCCTTTTGCATATTGGTCTTGTTTGGGTGGCATTTTGTCCGGTTTCTTGCAGCTATGAGGTCTGTGCTGCAAGCCTGCATATATGGCTTAATGTCGAGATGTGAGTAAAGGAATAATAACGCTTTAATGCAGTCGTGCCATATGGAATGATGACCGCCGCGCAGCAACTGATTGTTGACTGCGCGGCGGTCATTTCATTCTGCGCTGCATCAGCAGCGTTAGTTTATTTCACGTAATTATGCTGTCTGCCTTATTGCTTCAACCGGAGCTTCGTCGCTTGTTGACGTAATCAGCCGTTTTATCTTAAAGCCTGTGAATGCTACGAGGATGGACATCAGCGGACTGAGTATGTTGAAGAAGCAGTAGGGCAGGTAGGTCAGCGTGCTTACGCCAAGCACCGTGGCCTGAGTCATGCCGCACGAGTTCCATGGTATCAGCACAGAAGTAACCGTTACAGAGTCTTCTACGGTGCGGCTCAGCAGCCTGCTCTCGAGTCTGCGGCTCTGATAAAGGTCCTTGAACAAGTTGCCTGTCAGGATGATAGACAGATACTGGTCGGCCGTACATGTGTTGAAGAAAAGACCTGCGCCTACCGTTGAGCACACGGCACTAGCGGGCTTGCGTACAAAGCGCACAAAAAGATTGGTTATGCTGCTTATCATGTTGCTTGCAGACATCACGCCGCCGAAGCACATCGCACATATTATCAGCCAGATGGTGTCCATCATGCCGCGCATGCCCCTTGTGGCAACAAGAGCGTCTATCTCGGCATGGCCCGTTGATATGGATGTGCTTCCGAATATTGACGTCATCAGGGCCTTGAAGCCTGTTGCAAAGTCGAGAACGCTGCCGTCTACTATCTGCAGAAGAATGTGGGGCTGGAACAGCAGAATGCATATTCCGGCTATCACAGAAGATATAAAGAGCGTAATGATGGTTGGCAGCTTGGCCAGAATGAGACAAGCCGTGATGACCGGCACCAGCAGAAGCCACGGCGACAGGTTGAATGTCTGTGCCAGCGTGCCTGCAAAAAGCTCGCTCTGCTCGTTGCCGCTGTGGCTCATGACAAGTCCTGCAACGGTAAATATGCCGAGAGTGATTATTATCGACGGCACGGTGGTTATGAGCATATAGCGTATGTGGGTAAACAGCTTTGTGCCCGTTGTTGACGATGCCAGCACTGTCGTGTCTGACAGCGGCGAAATCTTGTCGCCGAAATAGGCTCCCGATATTATTGCTCCTGCAATCCATCCCTCGTCGAATCCCTGCGCCTTGCCTATGCCGAGCAGTGCCATGCCTATTGTGGCTATGGTGGTCCATGAGCTGCCGGTTATGATAGACACTATGGCGCATATTATGCAGCACGACGCAAGGAAAAACTGCGGCGTGAGAATCTGCAGACCGTAGTATATCAGCGTGGGAACCACTCCGCTGAGCATCCATGTGCCCGAGATGGCTCCGATGAGCAGAAGTATCACTATGGCCGGAGTAACCTTCTTTATGTTTTTGGCCATTCCTTCCTCAAGCACGCTCCACTTGTAGTTGTATTTTATCATTGCTATGCCCACACAAACAGCCGAGGCTATGAGCAGCGACACCTGACTGCCGCCAAGCAGGGCGTCGCCCCCGAAGGTAGGGATGACCATGGCCAGCAGGGCCACGAGAACGGCTAAAGGAGTCAGGGCTACGATTGGATTTGGTATCCTTGTCTTTTTGTTCATAACTAACCTATTGAAAATTTTGGCTGCAAAAGTAATAATTCTGCTGCTATAAGTCTGCAAAAAACTTCTGTTTTTCAACAAAAAGATGCATTTTGTCTCATTTAAGAATAAACATGCAAAATAATTACATAAATGTGTGAAAAATCGGCATGTTACGCATGTCGTGTGTCATGAATTTTTACTGTTGTATGACAAGCAACAGATGGTCAGGCTGCATTGTTGACGATTTGGGCAGAAACGCATCATGAATAATAGTGGTTAAAGAATGTAAATAAATTGCGCCGCTCTTTGACAAGCCGCTGAAAATAGCTATCTTTGCACATTATTATTATTTAAAAGGCTGAAAAGCGTGAAAATAAGAGAAGTGGTTGACGCCCTTGAACGTTTCGCGCCTCTGCCCCTGCAGGAGAGCTTTGATAATGCCGGCCTGCAGGCAGGACTGACAGAGGCGGAAGTATCAGGGGCTTTATTGTGCCTTGACGTTACCGAAAAAGTGGTCGACGAGGCTGTGGCTTTAGGCTGTAATCTCATCGTGAGTCATCATCCGTTGATTTTTCATGCACTGAAGCGCATCACCTATGCCGACGACGTGCAGCGTGCCGTTGCCAAGGCTTTAAAGAATGATATCACGGTGGTTTCCATGCACACTAACATGGACAATGCCCGTGGCGGTGTTAACTTCAAGATAGCTGAAAAAATGGAGCTTCATGACTGCCGTTTCTTTGCAGAAAAGACAGTTATGGGCATCGAGGGCGGCAGCGGAGTTATTGGAGAGTTGCCCGAGGCGCTTGCCGCCGACGACTTTGTGCTGATGCTGAAGCGCACGTTCGATGTTGAGTGTGTGCAGTGCAATCAGCTTTTGCGCCGTCCCATCAAGACCGTTGCCATCTGCGGAGGCGCAGGCTCGTTCCTCCTGCCTGAGGCAATTGCACAGGGAGCCGACGCCTTTATCACAGGTGAGATGCACTATCATGAGTATTTCGGCCATGAGCAGGAAATACAGATTGCCGTCATTGGCCACTATCAGAGCGAACAGTATACTAACGAAATATTTAAATCAATAATCGAGGAAGCGTGTCCGGGAGTTGTGACTTATCTCACAAAGACCAACACTAATCCTATAATCTACTTATAAAATATGGCTAAAAAAGATCCAACAGATTTGTCTGTAGAAGAGAAACTGAAAACTCTCTACCAGTTGCAAACCACATTGTCGGCTATCGATGAAAAGAGAGCCCTGAGAGGTGAGTTGCCTCTTGAAGTTCAGGACCTCGAAGACGAGATTGCCGGTCTTACAATACGTATTGAGAAAATAAAGAACGACATCAAGGAATTTCAGAATGCCGTTGTACAGAAGAAGGCTGAAATTAACGAGGCTCAGGCCAGCGTGGAGCGCTATAAAGAGCAGCTCAACGACGTTAAGAACAACCGCGAGTATGACACACTGAGCAAGGAAATCGAGTTCCAGTCGCTCGAAATAGAGCTTTGCAACAAGAAGATAAGAGAGGCTAACGTTAAGATTGAGGAGAAAAACAAAGACCTCCAGAACAACGAGGAGCTTATTAAGGACCGCCGTGTAGCTCTTGAAGAAAAGAAAAACGAGCTCGACGAGATTATGGACGAGACAAGAGCTGAGGAAGAGAAGCTTAAGGAGAAGGCAAAGGAACTCGAACTGAAGATTGAGCCGCGTCTGCTTACAAGCTTCAAGCGTATACGCAAGAATGCGCGCAATGGTCTGGGTATCGTTTACGTGCAGCGTGATGCATGTGGCGGATGCTTCAACAAGATACCGCCTCAGCGTCAGCTCGACATCAGAATGCACAAGAAGATTATTGTGTGTGAGTATTGCGGACGCATCATGATTGATCCTGAACTGGCAGGTGTTAAGAGCGAAAAGCCTGTAGAGGAGAAGCCGAAGCGTAAGCGCGTAATTCGTAAGCGTACTACGAAGAAAGAGGATGATGACGATTTTGTTCCAGAGGAAAGATTGTCATAAAAAGCAATACCTTATTAAATAAGAACCATGGAACAGACAAATAAACAAAGTGGACGTATCATAGCCATCATAGCTATGATGTTTATCTACGCCATGATTTCGTTCGTCACTAACCTGGCGGCACCGATTGGCGTAATATGGAAGAATCAGCCCGAACTGATGGGCAGCAACACATTAGGCATGATGGGAAACATGATGAACTTCCTTGCATACCTGTTTATGGGTATACCTGCCGGCAAGCTGCTTATCAAGATAGGTTATAAAAAGACTGCAATGGTGGCCATTGCAGTTGGTTTTGTGGGTGTGCTCGTGCAGTATCTGTCGGGCTTCCCTACAGGTCTTACCGGATTCTGGGTGTATCTTTTGGGTGCATTCGTATGCGGTTTCTCTGTATGTATGCTCAACACAGTGGTTAACCCCATGCTCAACCTCCTTGGCGGAGGCGGCAACCGTGGCAACCAGCTCAACCTTATCGGAGGAACGCTCAACTCGCTTGCCGGAACGCTGACACCTATGCTGGTGGGCGCCTTGGTAGGTACAGTTACTAAAGACACTGCCATAAGCGATGTAAACCTCGTGCTCTACATTGCCATGACTGTGTTTGCCGGTGCGTTTATCGTGCTTTCATTCATACCGATAGCTGATCCGGAGATGGGTAAGGCTACACAAGACACCGTATTTGAACACAGTCCGTGGGCTTTCCGCCATTGCGTATTGGGCGTAATCGGTATCTTTGTTTATGTTGGAATAGAGATTGGTATCCCCGGCACTCTCAACTTCTATATCTCTGACACGACGTCGAAGGGTGCAGGAGTTGTTGGCGATGCTGCTGCCATAGGCGGTTTTGTTGCCGGAACTTACTGGCTGCTGATGCTTGTAGGACGTTTTGTTGCCGGTTTCATTGCCGACAAGGTGTCAAGCCGCGCCATGATGATCACCGTATCGCTCGTGGCTATCGTGCTCATGTTGGTGGCAATGTTCTCGTCTAAGACTTCAACAACGTCTATGCCTGTGTTTACGGGTTCTTCGTTCACAATGGTAACAGTGCCTGTCAGCGCTCTGCTGCTTGTTCTCTGCGGATTGTGTACGTCTGTCATGTGGGCAAGTATTTTCAATCTTGCTACGGAAGGACTTGGCAAATACACTGCTGCCGCTTCAGGTATATTCATGATGATGGTTGTCGGTGGAGGTGTACTGCCGCTGTTGCAGAACTTCATTGCCGACAAGGCCGGCTACATGATTTCTTATATCGTGCCGCTTGTTGCTTTGGCATACCTTCTTTATTATGCTCTGCTCGGATGTAAGAATGTCAACAAGGACATCCCTGTAGATTAAATGTGAAAATCGTTTTTCATAGTAATAAATTGAGACTTTTTAAGTCTGTAGGCCGCAAGATTGTTATCAGTCTTGCGGCTTTTGTTTTGCGGCTTGTCCCGGGATTCAGTAGTGATAATTTTGTTTTCTGTGTCGTGAACGATATCAATGCACACAAAAAAGACAGCAAAAGTTTGGCTGTGCCGTTATTTTGTCTTATCTTTGCAATGTACTCAAAAGGTGGTGTCCGGCATGCCTTATGGCTGCCGTGTCTGAGATTATACACATTGAACCAGTACGGATAATGCCGACGCTGGGATTTTGATGCAATTCTTTTATGGCGGTTATTCCGCGTCACCTGCTTTTGAGAGTGTTGACTGATCTTAAAAGAGGAGATTTAAGTATGACTTTTATTTCTTTTTTGTGCGTTATGCCCGTAAAGTCGGGTGCTGGCTGCTGCATGCTGCGGAGGGCTGCTTTATGAAGCGTTATCCCGTTGCTTTGTCTGTGGCTGGCTCAGATCCGTCCGGCGGTGCAGGCATTCAGGCCGACTTGAAGACCTTTTCTGCGCTTGGAGTTTACGGCGCGGCTGCCGTTACAGCCGTAACCGTGCAGAACACCAAGGGCGTTAAGTATGTTCATTCAGTGCCCGCACAGGTGGTATACGACCAGATTGTGGCAGTCATGGAAGACCTGCATCCCGATGCAGTTAAAATAGGTATGGTTAACGATGCAGCAACATTGGATGCCATAATAAATGCCTTGACAGACTGCCGTCCGCATTTTCTTGTTGTCGATCCTGTCATGGTTTCGAGCAGCGGAAAGATGCTCATGAGTTCAGATGCACTCACTTTGCTTGAAAAAAAACTGTTGCCCATGACAGACCTGCTCACTCCTAATATTCCTGAAACTTCAGTGCTGACCGGCATGCCGTCTGTATCTGCTAATGATGTTGAGGCTGCGGCACGCGCCATCCTTGATTATGGCACTCGTTCCGTACTGATAAAGGGCGGTCATGCATCGGGCTGTGTAAAGACAGATGTGCTTTTCAGCATCCTTGACGGCAACATCTCCTTAAATGAATATTCGGCTCCTTCTGTAACGAGCCGCAACACTCACGGCACGGGCTGTACACTTTCGTCTGCCATTGCCGCTTTTGTTGCCCGCGGTGATAGTCTTGTTGAGGCAGTAGGCGAGGCTAAACGCTATCTTACTTCTGCGCTTGCGGCAGGAGCAGATATAACAATAGGTGATGGGACAGGCCCCTTGAACCATTTTTTCAGTCCTGTGCCGGCAATCGTAATTGATAAAGAATAAAGACAAAAAGATATGAACAGACTTCAGTTTATCACACATTTTACTGACAAATATACTTACGTCGACTCTGCCAGAATGGCTCTTGAAGGCGGATGCCGATGGATTCAGCTGCGCATGAAGGATGCCACAGAGGCAGAGCTCGAAGCGGCAGCATTGCAGGTGAAGAGTCTTTGCGCCGGCTACGGTGCCACGTTCGTCATTGACGATAATGTGATGATGGCGCAGCGTGTTGGTGCCGATGGCGTTCATCTTGGCAAAAATGACATGCCGGTGGACGAGGCGCGAAAGATTCTAGGTCCTGATTATATAATAGGTGGAACGGCCAACACGTTCGACGATATATGCCGTCTTGCCGCCCAGGGTGCCGACTATATCGGCTGCGGCCCGTTCCGTTTCACTACTACAAAGAAGAATCTTGCTGCCATTCTCGGGCTCGACGGATACAAACGTCTGCTTAAACAGATGCACGACAGAGGAATAAACCTGCCGCTGATAGCTATTGGCGGCATTGGTTACGACGACATTCCTGACCTTTTCAGTGCAGGTGTTACGGGCATAGCCCTTAGCGGAAGCATTCTGCGTGCCGCTGATCCGGTCAGTGAGATGCGCCGTATAGCAGATTTGATAAATCAAAAAGAACAAACCTTATAATATATTTATGGAAAATAATGTAAGAATAACTTATCCGGGTTCAGAGAAAGTTTACCTCAAGGGTGAACTCTTTCCCGACATTCGTGTGGGCATGCGTGTCGTAAAGCAGACTCCCACGGTTACCGTTGATGGTGACAAACGCACGGAGCGTCCTAATCCTCCTGTGTATATTTATGATACTTCCGGTCCTTACAGCGACCCTGACGTTGCCACTGATGTACGCAAAGGTCTGCCGCGATTGCGCGAACCGTGGATACTGAAGCGTGGAGGAGTGGAGCGCCTTAAGGAGATTTCGTCTGAATACGGACGCATGAGGCGTGATGACCACTCGCTCGATTCTCTCCGCTTTGAGCATATAGCCCTGCCTCTCAGGGCTAAGGAAGGCTGCCAGGTGAGCCAGCTTTACTATGCAAAGCAGGGCATAATAACCCCAGAAATGGAGTATGTCGCCATACGTGAGAACATGAACTGCAAGGAACTTGGCATCGAAACGCACATCACTGCTGAGTTTGTGCGCAGCGAGATTGCCGCCGGACGTGCCGTAATTCCGGCAAACATCAACCATCCCGAGGCAGAACCTATGATTATAGGCCGCAATTTCCTTGTGAAAATCAACACAAACATAGGCAATTCTGCCACAACTTCTAGCATAGACGAGGAGGTTGAGAAGGCCGTGTGGAGCTGCAAGTGGGGTGGCGACACGCTGATGGACCTGTCTACAGGAGCAAATATTCACGAGACAAGAGAGTGGATTGTGCGCAACTGTCCTGTGCCCGTAGGCACCGTGCCTATGTATCAGGCCATGGAGAAGGTTAACGGACATGCTGAAAACCTTACTTGGGAGCTGTTCCGCGACACACTTATCGAGCAGTGTGAGCAGGGAGTTGACTATTTCACCATCCATTGCGGCATACGTCTGCAGAACATTCATCTTGCCGACAACCGCATGACAGGTATGGTTAGCCGTGGAGGAAGCATTATATCAAAGTGGTGCCAGATGCATCAGAAAGAGAGTTTCCTCTATGAGCATTTTGATGATATCTGCGACATTCTGGCTAAATATGACGTAGCCGTTTCGCTTGGCGACGGATTGCGTCCGGGCAGTGTCTATGATGCCAACGACCGCGCCCAGTTTGCCGAGCTCGACACGATGGGAGAGCTTGTGGAGCGTGCTTGGGCAAAGAATGTTCAGGCATTTATCGAAGGTCCTGGCCATGTGCCAATGGATAAGATTCCTGAGAATATGCAGCGTCAGATAGAGAAGTGCCACAACGCGCCGTTCTATACGCTCGGCCCGTTGGTAACTGACATTGCGCCCGGCTACGACCATATAACAAGTGCCATCGGTGCGGCTCAGATAGGATGGCTAGGCACTGCCATGCTGTGCTATGTAACGCCGAAAGAGCATCTTGCCTTGCCCGACCGCGACGATGTACGCGTGGGCGTGGTGACATACAAGCTTGCTGCACATGCAGCCGATCTGGCAAAGCATCATCCCGGTGCCATTGTGCGCGACAATGCGCTGAGCAAGGCACGCTATGAGTTCCGCTGGAAAGACCAGTTTAACCTGAGTCTTGACCCTGAACGTGCGCTTGAATACTACAAGACGGCCAACCATGTGGGCGGAAAATACTGCACTATGTGCGGTCCTAACTTCTGCGCCATGCGTATAAGCCAGACGATAAAAGAAGGCGAGTGCGACGTTTAATGCATGTGGGCTTTAATGCCTCAGCGTTAAGCAGTCAGCGCAGCAGTATGACAGGCTGTATATGTGCCTGTCATGCCGTTATGCTAAGCTTGCGTGAGCGCAATGAAGCATGAAGAAAGGAAACGCTTAACTCATTGAAAATAAGAAATTTACTATATAAAAAATAAAAACAAAATGATAGAAAAGAAAGTATCACAGGGTATTATCAGTACCTATTTCAGCAAGTTGGAACGTAATCTTGACCTCGATGTTGCCATTGTAGGCGGAGGTCCGTCAGGCATTGTTGCCGCATATTATCTGGCAAAGGCCGGACTTAAAGTTGCCCAGTTCGACCGCAAGTTGTCTCCCGGCGGCGGTATGTGGGGAGGCGCAATGATGTTCAATCAGATTGTCGTGCAGAAAGAAGCCATCGAAATCGTGAAAGACTTTGACATCAACTTTGAGAGCTACGACGAAGACCTGTTTGTGATGGATTCTGTTGAGAGTACCTCTGCACTGCTATATAAGGCCGTTCATGCCGGAGCAACAATATTCAACTGCTATTCTGTTGAGGATGTTGTGTTTAAGGACAATGTTGTCAGCGGTGTTGTTGTCAACTGGACTCCGGTTTTGCGTGAAGGTATGC
>ENA-USUJ01000013-USUJ01000013.1-human-gut-metagenome-genome-assembly--contig:-NODE-13-length-100915-cov-12.958815_pt1 | contig 100915 bp, 76 predicted proteins | sample MGYA00250061_ERZ773398 | MGnify/ENA primary metagenome ERZ773398 (study PRJEB29103, sample SAMN06111992) | human gut metagenome | biome: human gut; feature: ankylosing spondylitis patient; material... | reverse complement strand
CCGTCGTATCCGTCATCGAGAATTACCGCAGCGGATTGATATGGAAACTAGCCCTGCAAAGCGAACCTATCCGACAGGGGCTTGAAGCGGCCGGATTCAAGGCGGTGACTTATCCTGAAGGATTCTGCCAGAACCCTGTCAATCTCCAGACCGGAGCCGTCGATCTGACCGCTCATCCGGATACAGAGGATTACAACATACGATACTGGTCTGACGCAGCCTCAGCTGACATCTATTTTACAATCAACTGTGAAGAGAAAGCCCGCAAAGTCACTCCGGACGAGATAAAGCAGGGAATCAATGTGTTGCAACTCCCTTACGACCGATGGAGTAAGCGCGCATATAGCCTGGATATGTACAAAGACAATAAACGAATAGATACTTTAAACATTAATTTACGATGAAAACTTCATTCCTTCAAACGGGTATAAGCACGGCAGCCCTATCTTTGAGCGCCGCGGCCGCCTTTGCCGCCGACGGCAGGCCGAACATACTCTATATCATGTCCGACGACCATTCTTTCCAGACCATCGGTGTATACGCCTCAGTACTGAAAGACTATGTGAAAACTCCCAATATCGACCGTATAGCCAACGAAGGCGTCAAGATGGAGAACTGCTTTGTCACCAATTCCATCAGCACTCCCAGCCGGGCGGCTATCCTGACGGGGCAATACAGTCATCATAACCAAGTATATACCCTCGCCGATGAACTCCCTGCCGGACATCCTTCTATGGCAAAGGAACTCCAAAAGAACGGTTATCAGACTGCCATCGTAGGCAAATGGCACATCGGCACACAGCCCGAAGGTTTCGACTTCTACAGTGTCATGCCCGGACAAGGCAAATACGAGAATCCCGGTTTTATGGAAAGCGGACTTCCTTTCGACGTGAAACACGCCGTACGCACCAAAGGTTACTGTACGGATGTCATCACGGACAAATGTATCGATTGGATGGAGCAAACGGACAAGAACAAGCCTTTCTTCCTGATGTGCCACTTCAAAGCGCCTCATACACCATTCACTCCGGCTGAGAGACACAAAGACCTGTACAAAGGCGTTGTATTTTCCGAACCGGACAACCTGTATGAGAACCTCGACAGCCGTCCTATACTGAAGTCCGTGCACAATAAGATTTCCGGAGGGCGGTTTGCCAACAAGGAACTTCCCAAAGAAGACAGAGTGAAGGACGCTTATCAAGAATACATCCGCACCTATCTTTCCTGCATCGCCGGAATAGACGAGAATGTAGGCCGCCTGCTCGATTATCTGGAAAAGAACAGACAACTGGACAACACCATCATCGTCTATACTTCCGATCAAGGCTTCTATATGGGTGAGCACGGGCTCGTAGACAAACGGTTGATGTACGAAGAGGCATTGCGTATGCCATTAGTTATCCGCTACCCGAAAAGAATACCGAAGCACACTACCTGTAAGACTTTCGTACAGAACATCGACTTTGCTCCGACGCTTCTCGAATATGCAGGCATATCGACTCCCGACTATATGGACGGCAGAAGTTTCTCCGCTTCTCTAAACGGCAAGGAAGCTCCCGACACAAGAAAGACAGCGTATTACCGTTATTGGATGAATTTCAAAGGTTACAACATCCCCGCCCACTACGGACTGCGCACCGACCGCTACAAACTGATTTATTTCTACGGAAAGTCATGCGGAACGAAAGGTTCTATCGACAAGCCCAATTTCCAGCCTGTATGGGAGTTCTACGACTTACAGAACGATCCTCACGAGATGACGGACCAATACAACAACAAGAAGTATCAGAAAGTGATAAACGAATTAAAAGAAATACTCCGAAAGACTCAAAACGAAATCGGAGACAAGCTATAATCAATAACCTATCAATTTACCATCATGAAAACCATCAATTTTATCCAATGTTCCATAGCATTGGCCACCGCACTGTTTATCAGCAGCTGTTCCGACGATGATGATTCCGCACAGGGCGGCAGCAGCAGTCAAGGAATAACCACCGTTGAGGCTATTATACCTGAACCTATGCTATGGAATACCGACAATACCATCGCTTTATATGCAAAAAAAGCCGATTCCGAGAAGGATCTCTTCTACACCGAAGATTCCCAAGTGAGCGAGGCAACATTTGAAGCGGTCAAAAAAGCGTTCCCCACACCGGAAGAGGGTGATTATATCCGCGCTTTCTATCCCGCAGGAAAAGCCAAAGAGAAAGCAAACGCAGCAAGTACTCCCCTACTCGCTCCCGGTACAGATCCGACCGATACCCAGAATGTTCTTACCCAGAAAGGGAATGCGACGAAAGACCATTTGTCAGCATTCTACTATATGTACGGTGTCAGTGCCTTCGGGAACGGTGCTATCAATACGATTGAATTCCAACCGCAAATGGCTATCCTGACATTAAAGATCACATTGCCCGCAGAGGTCATCCCGACAACTGTGGATATCAGCACCAATGGCAAGAATCTTATCAAATCGGTTAATTGTAACAATTATCCGGCTTCTGCCGCAGATTTTAAGTTTGTTACGAATGAGAGCACTAATAAGGTGACACTGAATCTGAAAGACTTCAAGGCTTTGCAGCAATTGGAAGCAAACGTGCTCCTCTTTCCTGTCGATTTAAGCGGCAAGCAGTTAGCAATAGCGGTTACAGATGAAAGTGGCGAAGTCTATAATGGTACGCTCGAAGGTGTTGCTTTAGAAAAAGGACAGCAGTATACGCTCGAAGTGACCGTAGCCAAAGAGGAAGAACCGGAGCCGGAACCGGATGAAGATTATACCAAGACAGGGGAAGGAACAGAAACAAGTCCCTGGATTATTACGAATGCTGCACAGTTACGGGCTATCAGTCGTGATTCAAAAGAAGGTGAAGCAGGTACGGTCCTTGCAGGTAAACATTTCAAATTGGATAATGATATTTCCCTCGATGAAGAAGACTGGGAGCCTATCAAAACTTTCTCCGGTGTATTTGATGGAAACGGAAAAACAATCAGTGGTATGAAGATTTCTACAATAACCGCATCAGGAGGTACCGGATTCTTCGCTTATACCCATAACGCCGAAATAAAGAATCTGACTATCGTAGGAAATATCAATATTACAACTACAGGGGCTGCTCAAACAGGAGGGTTAATAGGACAAAGCAATAATACGGTATTATCCGGAAATATCCGTTCAGAAGTTAACATTACCGTAACAAATACAGTAAACAATGATGTTAAAAACGGAGGAGTAATTGGTGAACTCACAAAAAGTTCTTCTGTTGCCAACTGTGATTTATCTTACAAAGGAGAGCTGAAAGTAGAAAATCAAGGTACAAAGAATGCCCATGTAGGAGGAATTATCGGTGGAATGATGGCAGAGGCTAAAATGACCAATGCTAAATGTACAGTCGAAGCAGAATCTAACATCACCGCCAAATCCACTAATACAACAGGTACAGTATGGCTCGGAGGGTTCTTAGGAAACTCTGCCCCTGCATTATTGACCGATAAGCTTCCCGTCAAAGACTCTAAAATGTTAGGAACATTATCAGCCAATGCCAACGGAGATGCAATCATCTGTTACGCAATAGGCTGGAGTAAAGATACAGCTACCACCAAAGGCTTTAACGAGTCATTCAAAGACAACGACAATTATAATTTGGAAGGTTCTACCGTCACCTCTGAAAAGGGTAAGGCATACAAGAACGGGGAAGAAGGAAGTTTGGCAGTAGTAGAGCGGAAGTTTATATACGGATGTTTACTCCCACAGATATACAGATTCCGCCTAAAATAAGCCGACATATATTACAAATGTTTTCGCACTCTACATTGCATCCTACCCAAAGTTTTGTATTTTTGTCGAGGAATCCCCTATATGATATTGGAACTATGAAATACATTTATGCGCTCATTATCGTATTATTAACCTCTGCCAACGCTCTGGCAGTCTCTATTCCATTCGTCAGAAACTTCACGAATAAGGAAGTGATGTGCCAGAATTGGGACATCGGACAAGACAGCAAAGGCGTTATTTATGTAGCCAACCGTAACGGCCTGGTCTGTTACGACGGGAAAACATGGCAGACATACACCACCAACGAGAACCGAACCATCCGTTCCCTTTATATCTCTCCGGACGACCGTATCTATATCGGCAGCTACGAAGAGTTCGGTTACTTTGAAAGAAACGAATATGGCAAACTAGTCTACACTTCTATCTCCGGCTTGTTCCAACACAAGGAATTGAAGAACAAGGATATATGGAGTATCGAACAGGACGAAAACCTGATTTACTTCCAGTCTTTTGCCGGTTATTTCTCTTTCGATACCCAATCGAAGAAGATTGCTTTCTATCCGATGAAAAACATGATGCAACGCCTTTATAAAGTCAATAACCAAATCTATGCGGTGATTCAGGACGAACTTTATCTGCTGGAGAAGAACAACCTTACCAAGTTACCCACCTCCTCTGCCCCTTTCCAAAGCCCTGTCCGCAGTATATTGCCTTATGAAGGCAACCGTTTGCTCATCCAAACAGAAAATCAAGGATTCTGGATTTACGATCAAGGGAAATACATCCCGCAATCGACCATCAACAAGACACCGGATATCATCGGCAATAACGAAGCTCTTTATGCGGAGAACGGCAATCTGCTGGCAGGAACACGCAGTAACGGCCTGCTCTGTTTCACCCCGCAAGGCAACCTGCTTTACAAACTGGATCATCAGAACAAGTTACAGCACAATACCGTCTTGTCACTCTTTAAAGACAAGGCCAACAATATCTGGATCGGACTGGAGAAGGGACTTTCACTCGCCTTTGTCAATGATTCTTTCTCTTTCCACTACCTGAAAGAACAAAGTATCGGTTCCATCTTTGATGTCGCTCTATGGAATGATTACCTCTACATCGCCTCCAATCAAGGTTTATGGCGAATAAAAGCAGGGGAATTCATGACTCAGGAACAGAATTTCTCGCCGGAAAAGATGAACTTGCCAAGCGGCTACGTACAGAAACTGCTCAAAACCGAAGAAGGACTTATCATCGGGCATAGCAAAGCGACCTACCTGCTGGATAGGCAAAACCGCCTGACCGAGATGTATCCCACAGGAGGAGCATTGGCGGGAACGGAGATTCATTACCCGCAACATCGAAAAGGCTTCCTGCTGGGCAGTTATAATTCCATCAACCTTTATGATGTAGAACCGGACGGCGGCTACCTGTTCCGCCAGCGCCTTAACAACTTCAACGGTTATCCGCGATACATGGAGTTCGATAATAACGGAAACCTTTGGGTAGCGCATACACGCAAGGGAATATACAAGCTGAAAATGAACCGGAACCATACGGGCTTCACCGGAAACGAATTCATCTCCTGTATCGGAGACTCAAGCCGGACGCACATCGGTGTTTTCAATGTTGGCGGAAGAATCGTATTTACCAATGAAAAACAGTTCTACACGTATAATGACCTGTCGGACTCCATCGTTCCGTACGACCGGCTGAATACCCACCTGGAGTTCATAGCCCACACCAAACAGATTGTGAAGATGGATAACACTTACTACTGGTTCATCACCGATATGGGCGTGGCACTGGTCAATATATCGGCTTCCGAAGCACCGGTCATAGAGAGAGTATTGCTGTTCGACAGTTATAATCTGCGGATGCACAAGGATTTCGAGAGTATCGTCCCCATCACACCGGAGCACTCCATCTTATGTGCGGAGAATGTACTCGTGCTTATCCCCAACAAGCCGGAGGACAGCCGTCCGTCCCTCAATCAGGAAATGACTTTCAGCCATATCACCTCTTACAATATACTGAAAGACGAGACACACAGCCTGCCCGTGCGCAACGGAGACACTCCGTGCCTGCTGACTTCCGACTTTAACAGTCTGGACGTGCAGGTAGCTTATCCTGCCTATAATGAAGACATTTATTTTCAGTTCAAACTAGAAGAGAACGGTATCCAAAAGCATTGGCAGGAAAAGCAGAACACGCCTTCCATCAATATGCAACGGCTTCCGGCAGGCGACTATTGCCTGAAGTGCAGGGCTATCGACGAGAAAGGGATAGCTGTAGCCACCGCTTCTTTCGCATTCCGTATCCTTCCGCCGTGGTACCGGAGTTCATGGGCCTATATCGGCTATTTCTGTCTGCTGGCAATCATCTTCATTGCTGTCTATGCAGGCGTACGCCGGAGAACGCTGCGCCAACAGCAACATATCATCAAAGAGCGCGAACAGCAAATCATTGAACTTGAAAACAAACGGCTCAATGACGAAATACAATTCAAAGGCAAGGAACTGACGCAATCGACCATGACGATTATAGAGAACAACAAGATACTGCTCACCATCAAGGAGGAGATAGAGAACCATAAACGGATGTTGGGCAGCCAATATCCCAATAAATACTATCAGAAATTGATAGATATGATAGACAACGCCACCACAAAAGGCAAGGAATGGGACCTGTTTCTCTCCAATTTCGATCTGATTCATGAGCACTTCTTCAGGAATCTACGGCAACGTTTCCCCGAACTGACACCGAACGACCTGAAATTATGCGCCTTGCTACGCCTGAATATGAGTACCAAAGACATGGCGGATATGCTGAACATAGGAGTGCGCGCGGTGGAAACAGCCAGATACCGCCTCAGGAAAAAGATGGAACTGGATTCAAGCGTAGATCTGGTACAGTTTCTCATTGATATCTAAGCATACAGACTACTTTCATGTTTTATAAATAGGGTAATCACATATCATTAATTATCAACTGTTTATCAATTAAAAAAAGAGAAGTGAAGTAGTGATGTAGTAGCTGTTTTCCTAAGAAAAATCAGTCTGACGTAACCAAATGGCACTGCTTGTTTTTATGCCTTGCCGAACAATTCTTTCCTTTGCATCACAACGAAAAATTAATGGAACTTATGAAAACAGTAGCCAAGAACAAACTATTATTAGGAGCAGTGATTCCCCTACTCCCACTTGCCGGCACTCATGCGCAAGACAAAGCGAAGGAGTCCGCTCCCAACATTCTCTTTATTATGTCGGACGACCATGCAGAGAAGGCCATCAGTGCATACGGCTCCGAATTCTCACGCCTGGCACCTACTCCGAACATTGACCGGATAGCCAACGAAGGTGCGCTTTTCGAAGCCAATTATTGTTGCAATTCCCTGTCGGGTCCCAGCCGCGCTGCGGTAATGTCCGGAAAGCATAGCCATGCCAACGGATTTATGAGAAACGGAAACAAGTTCGACGGCTCGCAACTATTGGTACAGAAGATATTCCGAGCGAACGGTTATCAGACCGCTCTGATCGGTAAATGGCATTTGGTGACGAAGCCTACCGGATTTGATTATTGGACTATCCTGAACGATCAGGGAGAATACTACAACCCCGACTTCATCACCGAGAACGATACGGTACGCATAGACGGATACGTGACGGACATTATCACCGAAAAGACCATAGACTGGCTGGAACACCGCGACCGGAACAAGCCTTTCTTTATGATGATGAACCACAAAGCCGTGCACCGCAACTGGTGGCCTGCCGAACGTCATTATCATCTTTATGACAATGTGGACTTCCCCGTGCCCGCCAACTACTTCGACAACTACGAAGGACATAAAGCGGCACAGAAACAGAAAATGAATATCTACCGTGATATGTACGAAGGGCACGATCTGAAAATGAACGTAGCCAAAGGTAGCGATTCGCTGCGCTTCGATCCGTGGAAGCACCTCAACCGTCGTATGACACCCGAACAATGGAAACGTTTCAACGATAACTATCGTGAGAAGAACAACTCTCTATGGGAACGCGATTTGCAAGGCAAAGACCTCGCTCTCTGGAAGTATCAACGGTATGCGCGCGAATATATGGCAACCATCGCTTCCCTTGACGAAAGTATAGGCAAGACGCTCGATTATCTGAAGAAAGAGGGATTGCTCGACAATACAATCATTGTATATTGCAGCGATCAAGGCTTCTACGTCGGCGAACATGGCTGGTTTGACAAGCGGTTTATGTACGAGGAATCCATGAAAATGCCGATGATGATGCGCTTCCCTCCGAAAATCAAAGCGGGCACGCATATCACCAAACTGACACAGAATATAGACTTCGCTCCCACTTTCCTGGAAATGTGCGGTATTGATGTCCCGAAAGAGATGCAGGGCGTATCATTCCTCCCGTTGCTGGAGGGCAAGAAAACTCCGGACTGGAGAAAGTACCTGTACTATCACTTCTATGAATTTCCCGGTTTCCACAGTGTTCACAAGCATTACGGAGTAAAGGGAGAGCGCTATAAACTGATGTATTTCTATCAGGATAAGGAATGGGAACTCTACGATCTGAAAAATGACCTGATGGAAATGCACAATATCTACGGTCAGAAAGGAACGGAGAAAATAACGGCGGAGCTGAAAAAGGAACTCACCAGACTGCAACAGCAGTACAAGGTTCCTCAGCGTTGCATGGAGTAATTATAATCACCTTAGTAGTCTTAAACTCAGAAAAATATGAAGAACAATACGTATTTCAGTCCAATGCATAGAACGCTGTTTACGATTTGCCTGCTTGTAATGGCAAGTCTGTTGCAAGCGCAGAATATTCAAATCAGTGGAGTGGTGCTCGACGAAGCGGAAGAACCGCTTCCCGGCGTATCCATCCAAGTGAAAGGAACCCAACGGGGCACTTCCTCCGGAGTAAACGGAGACTTCGCCATCAAAGCAGGTCCAAGAGCTACATTAGTTTTCTCTTTCATCGGTTATGAAAGACGCGAAATAGAGCTGAAAGGCCGGAGAAAACTCCGTGTACAACTGGAACCGGCAGTCAACCAACTGGAGCAGGTGGAAGTAGTGGTAGGTTACGGCTCGCAACGGAAAGAGGACCTGACAGGAGCAATCTCCACCCTTTCCGGCAAAGAACTGAGCGAAATACCGACTGTCAATCTGCTTGACGCCATCGGAAGCAAGATTCCCGGAATGGAAGTATTAGGCACTTCCGAACCGGGTGCAACGGCTTCTGTCCGTATACGCGGTGTAGGTTCGTACAATGATTCCGAACCTATCTGTGTTGTAGACGGGCAGTTCATGACATTGGACGAACTGAATGCCATCAATACGAACGATATCTTATCTATCACGGTATTGAAAGACGCTTCGGCTACCGCTATCTACGGTTCGAGAGGAGCCAACGGAGTGATTCTCGCCACTACCCGGCAGGGTTCCGGTGAGCAGGGTGTCACCCGTGTAAATGCATCAGCCAGTTTCTCTCTGGCAGAGATGGAACGCTTGCTGCCACTCGCCAACACAAGCCAATACCAGCAGATACGCAACTTGGAATATCTGGCGGATAATTATCAGAACGCGGACGCTATCAACTCCATTCCTTATCCGGATTGGGAGACGGCAGGCGCAGGTACCGATTGGCAGGATCTCGCCAACCGCACAGCATTGACGGGCAATTATCAGTTTAGCGTATCGAGCAGCACAAAGAAAGCCAACTTCTATGCCGGATTGGGTTATCTGCATCAGGAGGGTGTAATAGAATATACTGATTACAAACGCCTGAATGCCAAAGTCAACGCTTCTTATCAGCTCTACAAGAATCTGAAAATAGGAGTGAATATGATCTTTACCACGGACGATAAGGGAGGGGTGGACAACAACGTCTTCTCACTCACAGGAAAACGATTGCCGAATGCCCCCGTGTACAATCTGACAGGGGACAGTGATAGTGAGAACGACTTCAACGGAGGAGACAACAATCCGTATGCCCTGCTCTACTATACGCACGACCGCTACCGGAAAACGAACCGGTTCAACAGTAATTATTTTCTGGAATGGGATATCATCAAGCCGTTGAAGTTCCGGACTGCTTTCTCTACAACGTATGCCAACGGGGAAGAGAAGATTTTCCTTCCGGCTTTCATGGAGAACGTAGAAGACTCCAATTCGCCTTACAAAATATCACGACTGACCCACAACAGTTTCAACAACAATTCATGGCAGTTGGAAAACACGCTGACATACAATCTGCACAAGAAAGACCATCGGCTGACAGTCATGGGTGGATTCACCATGCAATATTACCGCACACAGTATGCCAATCTGTTTGCTACCGGACTTCCGTGGGAAGCCTGGAAGAACCAGAACTTATGGTACGCAGGACAGGGAACAACCGTTACCGGTGAGGACGGTGGCTCGGAAAAGAGTTATGTGTCTTATCTCGGACGTATCACCTATACCTTGAAAGGACGTTATAATGTTATAGCTACCGGACGTGTGGACGGTTCGTCCGCTTATCCTAAGGACAATCGCTACGGGTTCTTCCCGTCATTGGGACTGGGCTGGACGATGTCCGAAGAGAATTTCCTGAAAGGTACGCGATGGTTGGACAAGCTGAAACTCAGAGCGAGCTACGGAGTAGTCGGCAACGATAAAGGGGTGAGCAATGCGCAGACACTCTACGCCAACAGCGTGAATATCGTAACGGGACCTAATAATAGCATTTATTCTACGGACGCACTGCGATTGATGTACGACACTACCCTGTCATGGGAAGAGATGAAATCTTTCAACCTGGGAATCGACTTCGCCGCTTTCCGCAATCTTCTCTCCGTATCGGTAGACTGGTTCCACAAAGAGACATCGAAGGTTATGATGCCGTTACTGATTCAGCCGTCGAAGTTTAACGTGACAAGCAATATCGGAACGGTAAGCAACAAAGGATTCGAGTGTAATGTAGCCTATTCTCCTAAATTGGGAAAAGTAAACAGTATGTTCACTTTCACCGGTTCTACCGTCAAGAACAATGTGAAGAAAATCAACGATAATATCGGTGGTATCAGCAATGCTCCCAACCGTACAATGGAGGGCTATCCTATCGGCAGCTTCTGGGGATACAAAGCTGTCGGGGTCTTCCAGAATGACGAACAATTGGCAAGTCTGCCTCATATAAGCGGCACACGTGTGGGCGAGCTGATATTTGAGGATGTGAACGGTGACAAAGCGATCGATACCAACGATTATGTTTATCTGGGTTCTTATATCCCGAAAGTACAGCTTGGGTTCAATGCAAGATTCTCCTACAAGGGGTTCACGCTTATAGTAGACCTCACCAGCGGACTGGGGCATAAGATTTATAACCGACGCACCCAGTACCGCCAGAATGAACAGAACTTCACAACCGATATGCTCGGTGCATGGCACGGTGAAGGTACATCTTATCATATCCCGCGTGTGTTTGTACGTGGAGACGCCTCATCTATGGACAGCAGCTATTTCATCGAGGACGGAGACTACCTGAGCATTGCCAATGTACAGCTCTCCTATGCTTTCCCCCACAAGCTGCTGAGAAAGATTCGTATGAGGAACGCCCGCATTTTCCTGTCGGGAGCCAATTTACATACGTTCACCAAAGCAACGGGATATAAGACACATATCGGCGCTACGGGCAATGCCAACAGGGGCGGTATCGATAATTTCGGATTATACCCTGACAACCGTACATTTACAGTAGGTACTTCCTTTTCTTTCTAAACGATAAAAAACAAGAATCATGAAGAACAAAAGAATCATTATAACCACCGTGATGACCGGTCTGCTTGCCGGATTCTTATCCTCCTGTATGGATAACTTTCTGGATAAACCGGCACATAATATGACTCCCTCCGTATCGCTGAACGATCCTATCAAACTCAGTTCGTCTGTTTACAGTGCCATACTCACATTAGGGGAAGGGCAAGGCGATGCTTTCAGTACTATGGGAGAAATCGCTTCGGATAATGCATTGAGGGGTTCCATACTCAGCGACGCCGGAGGAATCACGCACAACCGCTTGTATAATCAGTTTCAGAACTTCTACGGAATCACTCCTTCTTCCACCAATTATATCAATGATATATGGACGGCAAGTTACAAGGGAATAGACCGCACAAATATCAATATACGCGCACTGGAAAGCTACTTTGACGAGTTCATGAACAAATATAAGAACGGGCTGATTGCCGAGAACAGAGTAGTGCGCGCTTTCTTCTATATGATGCTTGTCAATACGTTCGGAGAGGTGGTTATCCTGCCCGAAGAGGGAGACATCACTCCTGCCGAATATGCCCGGCTGACCAATGACAAGTCTGTGACGCAGCTTTATGACTATATTGTGGAGGACTTGCGCCAAGCCGTGAAGTATATTCCCACCAAACAGGAATGGACGGAGCTTTACACTACCGACTGGCAAGGACGTGCTCATCTGGGAACAGCACAAGGCTTACTGGCAAAGGCCTTGCTATATCAGGCGGCCAACGAGATTTATTTCAATCATGATCAGGAGAAAGCGGACAAGTGCTATGAGGAGATTGTGGAAATAGTGAAAGCAATAGAAGAGGATTATCCGCTACATAATAACTTTGAAGAGATATTCCGCAGGGCAGGCAATTACTGCTCGGAGTCCTTGTTCGAGATAGGTACGGAGTCCACCTCTACCGGAGATACCCGCTTCGCCGGATGGCGGCCTTCCCAACCCCGATCATACAACGGATACGGACGTGTAGCCCCTACGCTGAATCTCATCAATCAGTATGAAACGGACGGTAGCACGGGAGAAATTATCGATACCCGTTACTTCGGAACCGTCCTGTTCGGGGTCACTAACCCGCTCAGCGGTATGAAACATCCCGAGAACAGCAGTCCGTTCCGAAAAATAAACGGTGACCGGATAAACGGGGTAGCCTTCAACAACAAGAACTTATTGGCTGCCGGATGGCCGAACCGCTATTCACGGAAAGCCGCACAGGAGAAACCGGTAGGAACAGGTGATACTCCGCAAACGAACTTAGGAGGATGCAACCTGAAGTTGCTCCGCATGGGAGAAGTGCTACTGATAGGAGCGGAAGCCGCTTATTATGCCGGTGAGGAGGGGCTTGCCGTAAAATGGCTGAACCTGGTACGACACCGGGCAAACCTGAAAGATTCTCCGTCAACATCGGGTACAGCTCTATTGGAACAGATATGGAAAGACAAGCGTCTTGAGATAGCACTTGAATGGAGCAACCGTTACTATGAACTGGTACGCATAGATAAGTTGCATCCGGGCTATATGATGGCGGCTATGGATGCTAAAGTAAACGATGAGTTCAACGGAATAGAACAACATCTGAATGATACAAACGGGTGGGGAGCCATCAACAAACCGAATTTCCCGATTACCAAAGAGAATTTCAGAACGATGATTCCTCTTTGCAACAAACTGGAACTCCCGCGCAATTATACCATGCCTATTCCTACCACTGTGTTATCAGATATGCTGAATGTGAAACAAACCCAATATTACAGATAAGACTTATGAAACGAATTTTTTTGTATGTAGCTGCTTTTAGCTTATTAACGTTATCGTCGTGCGGCAATCAGCGCACGACTGATAACTCCGATCAGATAATCGCCCACAAAGTAGATTCTCTTTTAAAGAAAATGACATTGGAAGAGAAGCTGGGACAGATGATCATCTATCCCACCAAGGGTAATGTTACAGGTCCTACGGGCTCGATAGACAACATCGAGGAACTGATAAAGGAAGGAAAATGCGGGAATCTGTTTGGTGCTCTCAACGCTTCGGAAGCCCACAGACTGCAAAAACTGGCTATGGAGAATACCCGTATGAAAATTCCTTTGTTGCTGGGATGCGATGTTATCCACGGATATAAGACCATCTTCCCCGTCAATCTGGGTATCTCCGCTTCTTGGGATTTGGAAGAGATAGAGCGTTTTGCACGAGTATCTGCAGAGGAAGCTTCGTCCGTAGGATTGCATTGGACGTTCTCCCCGATGTGCGATATCAGCCGTGATCCCCGTTGGGGACGGGTGTCCGAAGGTTCGGGTGAGGATCCTTATCTCGGAGGTCTTATCGCAGCAGCGATGGTACGCGGATATCAAGGAGACGATTTGTCAAAAGACAACACTATCCTCTCTTGCGCAAAGCATTTCATTGCCTATGGTGCCGCGCAGGCAGGACGTGATTATCACACGGTGGACATCTCAGAACGGGAATTGCGGGATACTTATCTCCCACCCTTCAAAGCCGCCATTGACGCCGGAGCCGCTACCGTGATGAGCGCGTTCAATGAATACGACGGAGTGCCTTGCACCGCCAACAACTTTCTGATGCGCGATCTTTTAAGAAAAGAGATGGGATTCAAAGGTTTTGTCGTTTCAGATTATACGGCTGTGAAAGAATTGATTGCGCACGGTGTTGCCGACAATGACGAAGAGGCTGCTTCTTTGGGCATGAACGCCGGAGTGAATATGTGCATGGTGGATAATCTTTATCTTTTCCATGGTGAGAAGCTGGTAAAGGAAGGGGTTGTACGTGAAGAAACGGTCAACGAATTATGTGCGGAGATTCTGACGATGAAGTATAAACTGGGACTATTCGACAATCCTTACCGCTACGGCAGTGAAGAGAAAGAAAAGAGCACTATATTCAATGAGAGCAATCTATTGGCTGCCAAAGAACTGGCAAAAAAGTCAATGGTATTATTGCAGAACAACAATAACGTACTTCCCGTAAAGGAAGGAAAGAAGATTGCGCTCATCGGTCCTTTTGCCAACCATAAACGGGAAATGCTGGGTTCATGGGTACTAGCCCCGGAACCGAAACGTACAGTTACGTTCCTGGAAGGTTTGGAAGAGAGATATGGAAAACAGAATATCTACTTTGCTCCCGGTTGCCGGATACATGAAGAGGTTCCCGATGGCTTCAAAAAGGCGGTGGTACAAGCACAAAAGGCGGATGTAATCTTCTACACAATGGGATTGTCGCAAAAGGAAAGCGGTGAGGCAGCCAGCATGACTTCGCTCAAATTGCCGGAAGTACAGATGCAACTGCTTGAGAAACTGAAATCAACAGGAAAGCCCATCGTTGTTCTGCTTGTTGTGGCACGTCCCATCGAGTTGGAAGAGGTGACGGAAAAGGTATCCTCTCTCCTACTTACATGGAATCCCGGTACAATGGCGGGAGCGGCATTGGGAGAAGTTGTCAGCGGTGACTACAACCCTTCCGGCAAACTGACACTGAGCTTTCCGCTAGTCACAGGACAAGTGCCTCTTTATTACAATATGAAGAATACAGGCCGTCCTATGGGCTTAAAATCGGTATCGAGCGAGAAATATAAGTCACGGTATATCGACTGTCCGAACGAACCGCTTTATCCTTTCGGCTATGGTCTGAGTTACACTACATTTGAGTATTCGGATATCCAGCCCTCGTCCGTCATTGCGGGAGAAGGCGATACCCTTCAGTTCAGTGTCAATGTCACCAATACCGGAAATGTAGACGGTGAAGAAGTGGTACAGCTTTACATACGTGACATGAAGGGTAGCGTGACACGGCCGGTCAAGGAACTGAAAGGCTTTAAGAAAATCATGATTAAAGCCGGAGAAAGCCGGAAAGTCACTTTCAACCTTTCTCCCGAAGACCTCTCTTTCACACGCAAAGATATGACTTGGGGACAAGAAAAAGGTGAGTACAAACTATGGATAGGCGGAGACTCCAACGCAAACCTAGAAGCATCCTTCACTATTAAGTGACGCTCTTCATGAAAGGTGTATCAAAACACCTTCTCGCTAAAGGCTACAAAAAACCCCGCAAAAGTAAATATTTTGCGGGGTTTTGTATCTTCTAAACTGTTAGATTGTTGGACTACCAAGATTCGAACTTGGACAAACAGAACCAAAACCTGTTGTGCTACCATTACACCATAGTCCAAACTTATGCGCTTTCTGTTAAAAAGCGGTGCAAAGATAGAGGTTTGCAAGCAAACCTCCAAATATTTCATTCATTTTTTTACTTTGCTACCTAATAAATAATGAGCTATTACTTTGCAATCAGCAAATAATAGTTCTTTTTACCGCGCTGAACAAGCAGATATTTCTCATCAAGCAGGTCAGCTGCCGTAATTACCTGGTCAAAAGCTGCCAGCTTTTCTTTATTCAACGAAACACCTCCGCCTTGAACCAACTTACGCATTTCACCTTTCGAAGCAAATACAGCCGCATTATCAACGAATAAGTCAACAGCTTTCACGCCTTCCGCCAGTGCATCACGGGAAATCTCAAACTGAGGTACGCCTTCGAATACAGCAAGCAGCGTATCCTCATCCAATTTACGCAACGCTTCCGAAGTTGCATTACCAAACAAAATGTTTGATGCATCCACTGCTGCGTTATAATCTTCTTCGGAATGAACCATTACGGTAACTTCCTTAGCCAGACGTTTCTGAAGGATACGCAAGTGCGGAGCTTCCCGATGTTCTGCAATCAGAGCTTCTATTTCTTCCTTCTCGATGGAAGTAAAAATCTTGATATAACGTTCTGCATCAGAGTCGCTTACATTCAGCCAGAATTGGTAGAACTTGTAAGGAGACGTATAACGGGAATCCAACCAGATATTTCCGGATTCCGTCTTACCGAACTTACCGCCGTCAGCTTTTGTAATCAACGGGCAAGTCAGCGCAAAAACCTCTCCTCCATTCGTACGACGAATCAATTCGGCACCAGTCGTAATGTTACCCCATTGGTCAGAACCGCCCATTTGCAATTTACATCCCTTTGTTTCATATAAATGAAGGAAATCATATCCCTGAAGCAGCTGATAAGTGAACTCGGTAAATGATAACCCGTCACGCGCTTCACCATTCAGGCGACGCTTTACAGAATCCTTTGCCATCATATAGTTCACTGTGATATGCTTACCCACTTTGCGAGCGAAATCAAGGAAACTGAAATCTTTCATCCAGTCATAGTTGTTCACCAGTTCGGCACGATTAGGCACATCCGACTCGAAGTCGAGGAATTTGGCAAGCTGTTTTTTAATGCATGCCTGATTGTGACGCAATGTCTCTTCATCCAGCAGGTTACGTTCCGCAGATTTTCCCGAAGGGTCACCAATCATACCTGTAGCGCCACCAATCAATGCCAACGGTTTATGACCGCAGCGTTGGAAATGACGAAGGATCATCACTCCGCAAAGGTGACCAATGTGTAGCGAATCGGCAGTCGGGTCGATACCCAAATAGGCAGTCACCTGCTCTTTGCTTAACAACTCTTCCGTTCCCGGCATGATGTCCTGCAACATGCCACGCCATCTCAATTCTTCTACAAAATTCATCGTATTACTCTTTAATTATTAGGTTTTTATTCTATTTCAATCCCGTAGGGGGCAAAAGTACGACTCTTTCTCGGAAGATACAACTCTTATGCCCTAAAAAAGACATTTTGAATGTTCCGGCGGATGGTTTCTCGCAGTGTTTCCACTCCTACCCCACGCACTCGGGCTGCCCGATACAGAAGCTCTTCGATATCAAGCGAACTTTCGTCTGTCTCCAGAAACAGACGATCATCGGATACCGCTCTCATTGCTTCATCCGAATAAAACTCTCCGAAAGATAGATACAATCCTTTACCCTGCAATTGTTCCACCTGTTCGGGCTTTCCCCTAAAGCCATGCCATATCCAGGGCTGTCCGGGCCGGAATTGCTTTTTCACAGCCAATATTTTATCCGTCATTCTCACATTGTGAAGAATCAGAGGCAAATCATATTCCATCGACAGAGTCATCTGCGCCATAAATGCTGCCGTTTGAATTTCCATTGAAGCTCCCTTCAATTTATCCAGTCCCCCCTCTCCTATGGCCACAATGCGCTTGTCGGGCAAATGCTCAATAATAAAATCCGATTGCTGTTTCAAATTATCCGGTGTCAGTTCCCAAGGATGAATGCCGACAGAATAATAATACCCCTCTTGCAACGGCGTTCCTGCCAACTGACGATAATTGATAATCGCCTTACCACCGGACTGTTCCTCTCCCTTATGGGTATGAATATCCAAAATAGCATTAACAGCGTTTATATCACTCTCTCCCATTATTACTTTTTATTTATATGATTAAGGTACGGGATCATAACCTGAGCCACCCCACGGATGACATCTCAGAATACGTCGCACAGTCAGATACAGGCCTTTTACAGGTCCATGTTTCTTAATCGCCTCAACTGCATAGGCCGAACAGGTCGGTGTGAACCGACAAGAAGGAGGAGTTAACGGTGAAATACAAACCCGATAAAAATAAATAGGAATAAGCAGCAAGAATGAAAACACTCTCCGCAGCATATCTTTTACGAATATCCAGCTGACAGATATTCGGGAACCATGAAATTTCATGAGGACAGTTTTTCAGAGATGCGCGAAAGCGCTATTTTCATCTTCTCTTCCAATTCGGCAGTCGCTGTAAGCTCGTCCGACAGATAGATAAAGGCGATTGCCAAATGCTGTTCCCGGCCTTGCAGACATTCCAGCAGGATGGATTTATTCTTCCGGTAAGCCTCGCGTATCTGACGTTTCACCCGATTGCGCTTTACCGCCCGCTTAAAACGTCGTTTCGACACGCTGATCAGTATGGAAGCCGAAGCCTCGCCTTGTTCGACAGGCATATATACAACGCGTATCGGAAAGATGGAAAACGACTTTGAAATGCCGCCCTCAAACATCTTTCCGATCAAAATCTTACTATTCAGCCTTTCGGCTTTGCACAAAGTATATATACCCACTTTGTTTATTTATTGTTTTCTTTGATAAACATATCAAGCGCAGCAGTCATTGACGGAGCCTGCACCGTAGGAGCCTCAAGATCCAGACGAAGCCCGGCGTCGCGTACAGCCTGTGCGGTAGTGGAACCGAAAGTACCTATCTTTATCTCCTTCTGGTTAAAATCAGGGAAGTTCTTTTTCAATGAAGTCACTCCGGCAGGGCTGAAGAATACCAGCATATCATAATCAAAGTCTTCATCAGGTGTAAAATCATTGCTGACCGTACGATACATCACAGCTTCCGTATGCTGTATACCGTTCTTGTCGAGCAGATTCTTCACATCGTCATTATGCACGTCCGACATCGGAACGAAATATTTCTCCGTTTTATGCTTCACAATGGATGGAATCAGGTCTTCAATCTTTCCTGTAGCTCCAAAGAAAATTTTACGCTTGCGGTATTGCACATATTTCTGGATGTACAACGCAACGGCTTCCGTCACACAGAAATACTTCATCGTTTCAGGAATCGTCACACGTAACTCGGTGCACAAGTTAAAGAAATGGTCAATAGCATGACGAGAAGTGAATATAACGGCAGTATGATCGAGAATCGAAATTTTCTGTTGCCGGAATTCTTTCGCCGAAAGACTTTCAACCTTGATAAACGGCCGGAAATCTATTTTTACGCCATACTTCTCTGCTATGTCGTAATAGGGAGATTTCTCTGACGCAGGCTTAGGCTGCGAAACTAGTACTTTTTTAATTTTCAACGTCCTAAAATTTTATTAGCAATATATCATTAATTCGAACCATACCTTGATAGAGTAGCAGACAAGGTACTATTTCAAGAGCGCAAAAGTACAAAATTAATAGGAAAAGGTCGCCAAATTGATGAAAAAAAAGCTTTATCCACTTATAAAACATCAACATTTTGGTGAAAATCAGAATAATTGAGCCGATTATAATCAAATTGGTAAAACTCAAGTCGAAATAAACGAGAAAAAGCACGAACGGAAAAAGAGCAAATCCAATATAATATATGAGTGCGGAATAAGATTCCAGCCACATATTTGTCCTGTTTTTATCAAAGAAAGTCCACCCCAGAAACATATAAAGTAACCATTTCAGTAAGAGATAGGTAAGGCAAAAGACGACATAGATTCCCACTAGCAGGAGAGAGGACACATGATCCATAAGGGTAGGGAACGTATCATGAAAATAATTGAAAAAAGTGATACCCGACAACACGCAGGTCTGCAATACTAACACCAGCAGATAACGCACATCAGCCGCTGTAGAGCTATCGAAAATACTTGTCCGTTCGCGATGCAGTACAAAATCTTTCACTTGCTGAGACAGAAATTTCTTTCCTTTAGCCAAAGCAATAGACGAAAGAAAAAAGCAAACCAGCAAGGTCAGAGCAATAGTATCATCTGTACGGGGAGAATAGGAGACAGGAATGCCTTCAACACCGGAAGTAAACAGCTCCACAATCATATAGCCGCAAATTTACGAATGGAAATATCCCATACAGGAGTCTCATAGAGCAATCTCAACGCCTCTTCAGGTGTCTGTGCCACTTTCCATATATCTCCATGCTGTTGACGCATAAAATTCTCGTCAATCGCCTTCCCAAGCATTTCCAGCAATGGATCAAAGAAACCGTTTACATTCAAAATGACAATAGGATTGAGATACAGCCCCAATTGCTTCCAGGTAATAATTTCCAGCAGTTCTTCCAACGTACCGCAGCCACCGGGCAATGCAACAATACCGTCACTCAGATTTGCCATCTTCTGTTTCCGTTCATGCATGGATTCTACTTCAATCAGTTCTGTCAATCCGGTATGGTGCCAATTCTGTTCCACCATAAAACGGGGGATCACTCCCGTCACTTCACCGCCATTCTTCAACACCGCATCTGCAACGGCACACATCAAGCCGATACTGCCTGCCCCGTTAATCAGACGAATGTGATGTTCGGCAAGCAAGCTGCCCAGCTCTTCGGCTGCTTTAAAATATACAGGATTTATCTTGGTGCTGGAAGCGCTATATACGCATACGGAATGTATCTGGTTCATTGCTACGATTTTATTGTATCACCCTGCAAAATTACGAAAAAAAACAAAGGCCGCAACCTCCTTTCCCCGAAAAGGAAAATGAAATTGCGGCTCTTATCAAATAAGTCAAGCTCGGTTTCAGACTATTTACAGACCGAAAGCGGCTTTAATTTTATCTACATAGTCGAGTTTCTCCCATGTAAAGAGTTCAACGTCTACCGTCTTGTCTCCTTCATAGCGGGAGAAGAACTTCTTCGTTACCACCTGCGGTTCGCGCCCCATGTGACCGTATGCAGCCGTTTCCTGATAAATAGGATTACGAAGTTTCAGGCGCTCCTCGATAGCTTTCGGACGAAGGTCGAACAACTGGTCGATAACGCGGGCAATCTCACCGTCAGTCATGTTCACGTGAGAACGGCCGTAAGTATCTACAAAGATATTGATCGGACGAGCCACGCCGATAGCATAGCTCACCTGTACAAGCATTTCGTCCGCTACGCCTGCCGCAACCATATTCTTTGCGATATGACGTGCCGCATAAGCTGCGCTGCGGTCTACCTTGCTAGGATCTTTTCCAGAGAAAGCGCCACCACCGTGAGCACCCTTGCCGCCATACGTATCAACGATAATCTTACGTCCTGTCAGACCGGTATCTCCATGAGGACCACCGATTACAAACTTTCCGGTAGGATTGACATGATAGATAATTTTATCATTGAACAGCGCCAACACCTTATCATGATGAATGGAAGCAATCACACGAGGCATCAGAATCTCAATCACATCACGACGGATGATAGATAACATCTCTTCGTCAGCCTTCAGCTGGGCAGTCTGCGAATCATCTTCCGGCTGGATAAAGTCATCGTGCTGCGTAGAAACAACAATTGTATCAATACGAACAGGAGTTCCGTTGTCGTCATATTCGATAGTTACCTGGCTTTTTGCATCGGGACGAAGGTAAGTCATCACCTTTCCTTCACGACGGATATCAGCCAGCACTTGCAGAATGCGGTGTGCCAGATCAAGAGAAAGCGGCATATAGTTTTCCGTTTCATTGGTAGCATAACCGAACATCATACCCTGGTCGCCCGCACCCTGTTCCATCGGATCCTGACGTTCCACACCACGGTTGATATCGGGGCTCTGCTCATGAATGGCGGAAAGCACACCGCAAGAGTTACTTTCGAACATGTACTCTCCTTTGGTATAGCCGATTTTCTTAATTACCTCACGTGCGATGAGCTGGAGATCAACGTACGCTTTTGTTTTCACTTCACCCGCTAGCACCACTTGTCCGGTAGTCACTAGTGTTTCGCAAGCTACTTTCGAACTGGGGTCGTAAGCCAACAGTTTGTCAAGCACGGCATCCGATATCTGATCGGCTACCTTGTCGGGGTGTCCTTCTGACACCGATTCGGATGTAAATAAGTATCCCATCTTTTTAAATTAAGAATTAAAAATTGAAAATTAAAAAATGAGAGAGAGCAGGAGAGGTGAGTGCTGCAAGGATTAAACCGCAAAGCGTCGGTAAGACGTGTTTTAGCATTTTTTTCCGTGGTTGCAAGCTACTCAAATCTGTCCACACCTTCATTTCGGGTGCAAAGATAAAGAGATTTCGGAGATAATGAGTATCTTTGGTCCGTATTTAACACATAAATAGATTTAAAATGATTCTAAATAAGAAATTAAAAACGCTCTTAGTCCTGGCGCTTTATATAGGCTTCACGATTGCCATCTATGCCATTGTCTGCCATTTCATTGACAGACCGTTCCAGGAGATTCATCTGCTGTATGCAATATTGATAGGCTGCATTGCCTATTTGCCGATATTTATTGCGGAGAAAAAGAAGAAATAAGTTCCCGCATCGTCTTCCCCAATACCGGATGTACCAGTTCCGGAGCTATTTCCGCCAACGGTTTCATCACGAAGTCACGTTCCGCCATCAGCGGGTGGGGGAGATTCAATTCCGCTCCGGACGGAGTGACTGCAGAGAGAATCAGATCCTCATAAAGCAACAGGTCAATATCAATCAGGCGGTCGCTATAAGCGCCATTGACCGACTTCTTCGTGCGCCCCAATTCACGTTCAATCGACTGCGTTTTCTGCAACACATCCAAAGGAGACAGTTCCGTTTCCACACAAGCCGCCGCATTCAGGAAACTATTCTCAGAGGTAAAGCCCCAAGGGGCAGTTATGTAAAAAGCAGACAGGGAAACGACTTTCCCTATCTGCTCTTCTATTTTTTGCACGGCAACCTTAAGATTCTGTTCTTTATCTCCCAAGTTAGTGCCGAGTCCTACATACACTTTCGCCATTATTTATCCAGAATCAGCATTGCATCTCCATACGTACCGAAGCGATAACCTTCTTTCAGCGCTACATGATAAGCATCCATCACCTGTTCATAACCGCCAAAGGCAGCTACAATCATCAGCAAGGTAGAAAGCGGCATATGGAAGTTGGAAATCATTGAATTGGCTACTGTAAATTCATACGGAGGGAAGATGAACTTGTTGGTCCAGCCTTCAAATTCTTTCAAATGCCCGTCCGTGCTGACCGCACTTTCAATCGCACGTATCACTGTCGTACCTACCGCACACACATTCTTTCCATTATCTTTCGCACGGTTGACAGTCTTCACAGCCGCTTCATCCACAAACATCTGTTCCGAATCCATCTTATGCTTTGTCAGGTCTTCCACATCGATATCGCGGAAGTTGCCCAAACCGGCGTGCAGAGTGATGTAAGCAAAGTCCACTCCTTTGATCTCCAGGCGCTTCATCAGCTCACGGCTGAAATGCAGGCTGGCAGTCGGGGCAGTCACCGCACCTTCGTTCTTCGCAAAGATAGACTGGAAACGCTCCGCATCTTCCGGCTCTACCGGACGGTTGATAATCGTATGGGGCAGGGGAGTCTCGCCCAATTCATATAAAGCTTTCTTGAACTCGTCATGAGGTCCGTCATAAAGAAAACGGAGCGTACGGCCACGCGAAGTAGTATTGTCAATCACCTCAGCCACCATCGAATCGTCCGGTCCGAAATACAGCTTATTACCGATACGGATCTTACGGGCCGGATCCACCAACACGTCCCACAGGCGTAGTTCTTCGTTCAACTCACGCAACAAGAACACTTCGATACGGGCACCAGTCTTCTCCTTGTTACCATACAAACGAGCCGGAAATACCTTTGTATCGTTGAATATAAACACATCCTTATCATCAAAATACTCTAGAACTTCCTTGAACATCTTGTGCTCAATCTTACCAGTATTACGATGCAATACCATCAAACGCGATTCATCCCTATACTTCGTCGGGTGCAACGCGATCTTGTCTTCGGGTAACTTAAATTTGAATTGTGATAATTTCATATCTATTCCTTATTACGTTAATTATTTTCTTCCTCATTTTCTATTTCCTGCCGGTCTATCCACTCTTTAAAGTGTTCAGGGTCCAGACAGTCTTCCAGACGGACATCGCCCACACGTGTACGAATCAATCCCGTCAGATGCGCTCCGCTGTGGAGTGCTTCGCCAATATCGCGTGCCAACGCACGGATATACGTTCCCTTGCTGCATACCACACGAATCCGAATCATCGGTTCCGGTGTTTCCAAACAGCATTCCAGCAATTCAATCTCGTCGATAACAAGCTGCTTCGCCTTTAGTTCGACTTCCTCGCCTTTCCGTGCCAACTCATAAGCACGTTTTCCATCCACCATACAGGCGGAGAAGGCAGGAGGAACCTGTTCTATCGTACCTATAAAATGTGTCAACACTTCTTCCACCATCTCCCGTGTGATATGTTCGGTAGGGTAGGTAGCATCTATCTCGTGTTCCAAATCGTACGACGGCGTAGTAGCCCCCAGCCGGAGCGTGGCGATATACTCCTTCGTATGATATTGAAACTCTTCTATCCGCTTCGTGGCCTTACCCGTACATACTATCATCACCCCCGTTGCAAGAGGATCCAGCGTACCAGCGTGTCCGACTTTCAGTTTTTTCACTCCTATCCGGCGACAGATATGATAGCGGGCATGTCCCACTACTTTAAATGAAGTCCACCCGAGAGGTTTATTAAAAAACAGTACTTCTCCTTTTTTAAAATTCATCAGCCTTTATTTATAACTCATTCGCTTCTGCGACAACTCATCCAAAGCCCGTCAGCCTATTTGCAGATTATATCCCATCAACAACATCACCAGAATAGCTCCGCCCACGATAATCCGATACCAACCGAAGGCCTTAAAACCATATTTGGTCACGAAGCTTATAAAGAACTTTATAGCAAGCAAAGCGACGATAAAAGCCACTACATTACCAATGATAAGTGCCGGCATATTATTCATCAGTATTTCAGTCCCTCCATCCAGAAAGAGTTTCAGCACCTTATATCCGGTTGCCGCAAACATCGTCGGCACTGCCAGGAAAAACGAAAACTCGGCTGCTTCCTTACGTGTCAGTTTCTGCGCCATACCGCCCACAATAGTAGCCATCGAACGCGAAACGCCCGGTATCATGGCAATACACTGAAACAAGCCGATACTGAATGCTTTCTTTTCCGTCAGCACCGTATCTTCACTTCCTTTCGTGAATATTCTGTCGCAAAACAACATGAACACTCCGCCAATTACCAGCATAACGGCAACCACCGTCACACTCTCCAACAATTCATCTATCTTATCACTGAATAAGAAACCCAATATAGCCGCAGGGATAAAAGCGACCAACAGTTTCCAATAAAAATCGAACCGATGCAGCAAACGCTTCAGCCAGAAAGTACCGGCAGGCACCGGAGTGTTGTTCAACCGGAAGAACCGTTTCCAATAAAGGCAGACAACCGAAAGAATCGCGCCAAACTGAATAATAACTGTAAAAGCCTTCACGAATTCCGTACTCTCTACTCCCAGTATGTTTTGTGTTATAATCATGTGTCCCGTAGAAGAAACCGGAAGAAACTCCGTCAATCCCTCTACAATAGCGATGATAATTGTTTCAAATGTAGTCAGATCCCCCATCTTTATTTCTCTGTCTTTTGAGTTTTAGGTTTGCGCAACACAGCGTATATCATAGACAAGAAGCCAAACAGGCAAACAGCAGGCGCTATCTTTATTCTACGTACACTGAAGATATCCGGTTCAAAGGCTGTTTCGGACGACGAAGGTCCCGCCATCAGCAGGAACCCGATGATAACAATCGCCATTCCTATTGCTAGCAAGATAAAGTTCACTTTATCAAAGGCAAATTTCTGCTTGTCAGACATAGTTTCAATTAAAAATTATAAATTAAAAATTATAAATTAAAGTCGCAAACGACGTGTCTCACTACCTCAACTTATTACTTATCACTCATTATCCGCTAAATATAGTACAGGCTGTTCGCCCTCATTCTCAGATATTTATTGATTGACACATAGGCGCAGAGCCATGTAATCACAATTCCAAACACCAATACGCTTGCACATACAATCAACATCACCTCGGGCGTGATGACCTGGAGCAGCTTCGGCTCGTATGTCACCGCCCAATAAGCAGCTCCCATCAACACCGTATCTGCCACAACCGCCGCCAACACTCCGCTCCACACATTCTTCCGAAGGAATGGGCCACGAATAAATCCCCAACTCGCACCTACTAGTTTCATGGTGTGAATGAGGAATCGCTTGGAGTAAATGGCCAGCCTTATCGTATTGTTTATCAATGCAAAAGAGATAAAGGTAAGCACTACTGCCAACGCAAGCAGCACCAGGCTGATATTCCGTATATTGTCATTCACCGCGTCAATCAGCTCCTTCCGATAGAGCACATCCTGTATGTTGGTATTCCTCTTGATCTTCTTCTCTATCTTCGCGATACTGTCGGAATTCGCATACTCGGAATGGAGCTTGATTTCGATAGAAGCGGTGAAAGGATTATAACCCAGAAACTCTTTGGGGTCAGTGCCCATCGCCTCCGTCTGCTCTTTCAAAGCCTGCTTCTTAGAGATGTATTCGGACTCTTTCACGAAAGATTCACCGTTCAGTTTCTTCTGAAGTTTCAGTATGTCGGCCTCCTTCATATCGTCACTGATAAGAATAGAGAAACTGATATTCTCACGAACATAGACGGAAAGATTGTGTGCCGTCAACACGAAAAAGACGACCAGTCCCAGCAACAGCAACACCAGTGTCGTACTGATACTCGACGTAATGAACTGCATGTCGAAAATCGAACCTGACTTATACTTGTTTTTATTTCCCATGCGTTATCTCTTTTTTCGGAATACGTAAATCATAGAACTGCTCCGTTCCTTTCGTCCCAAAGCGTTGAACCAAGCCAGCGTGCCTGCATACATCCCTTTCAGGAAACTGCACGAACTGCCACGATGTTTCTCGCTCAGCATAGATACGTAAAACGCATCGAACGGCATCGGATGGCGTGCTGCCATAATAAAACCGTGACGGGAAGCCAACTGCTGTATAGTGCCCGGAGTAAAATGCCAAAGGTGGCGGGGAACATCGTATGCCGCCCAATATTCGCCATAACGCTTGGCATCGTACGAAGAACAGTTGGGCACTGCCACAATCAATACTCCTTTTTCCGTCAGCAGCTCACGGAGTCGTCCCCACACCTCATTGAGGTGTTCCAGATGCTCCATCACGTGCCAAAGGGTAATGACATCAAAGCTATCGGGAGCAAACTCTTTCAGTGCCGACTCCGGCTTTACGTCCAGATTGAAATGCGCTTTTGCAAATTCACGTGCCTGCGGACTTTTCTCTATCGCCTCCACTTTCCAACCACGACGTACCATCGTATCGGCAAAGTAACCGGTTCCCGTACCTATATCGAGCAAACGTCCCGTCTTGCGATGCGCTTCTCTGGCTACCAGACGCGCTTTGCTGCCCAGCATATAGGAACGTACGTAATGATAGATATTATTCATCGCGCCCTTGCGCGTATCAGTGTGGGAGATGTAATCGGGAGTCTCATAATACTTGCCTATCTCTGCTTCCACCGGAACTCCTTGCGTGAACGTAAAGCTGCAATCGTCACACGAATACAGCTCAAACTGTTCGCCCGAAGCATAAAAATCCGTACAAGTCATGACGCGTTTCAAGTGCGTACAACCACACACCGGACAAGCATTTATACTGAGTTTCTCCATTAATCCTAAAACAAAATTAAGTGCTGCCTCAATGCAAGAAGCAACACTATACCCTAATTTGGTGCAAAGAAACAAATAAAATGTGATGGATTGGGCTTTCGTTAAGGACTTTTAATAGAAATCAGAAATATAAACCCTGCATGATTTTGCTAAATCTTGAGAGATAAAATGATAAAGCAGCCTGTTGGGAGAAAGAAGTATACCAGTGAGTATCTAATCATGCTAATAGAAAAAATTACCCTGATATGGATTAGACAAATTTAAGTCAACTTATATCAAGGTAAGACACGTTATTAATTACTGATCCCATTTAAAGAATCTACGTATCCTATCTTCTTTATCATAAAAACTTTCGTTATTGATCGTTCTAGATAATGAATCTGACTTCAAAATAATACCTGAATATCTATCATCATGTTGTATTCTAAATCCTGTCGGTTTTCCATTTATATTCAAAAAACAAAAGGTTGAATCTGCAAATAGCTGATACATATTCATCCAAGCCTCTTTATCCGAGAATCTCCGATGAAAATCATATGGAGATTCACTATCATAATATAAACATCGAAAATCGTGAGGACTAATTCTTACCGGCAGCGAATCTCTTAAAATGAGGATCAATGTATCAATTCCATTTACTACTGCATAAGACATGTTTCCCATCGTCGGACTTTCGGACAAGATCAAAGTGGAGTCCGTTAGATTCCTTATATTAATCTTTCCACTGAATCTTTCAATATCCTGCCTGCTCACTTTTAGCTCCCGTTCACGAAGCAAGAATGTTAATGAATCAGGAATAATAACATCATGCTGAAACAATGTCATCAATGCAAATTTTCCTTGCGGGGAATCACCCGAAAAATAGGGTCAAAGCTCCGGATATTCTGTAGGATAGTAATATTGCGGTTTCTGCTTTATTAAAGTTTGTACATTTTCATGTTGCCGAAGAGCAAGCATCCAATATATTGAGCTATCACCCAAATATTCATTTTCCTGAAAATTAGAATCAGAAACGATTCCCTTTTCAAACAATTCTGTTCGTGTCATTTCCGGTTCATCCAACTCAATAAAACAGAAATATCGACCTTTATACTCAAGAACTCTTGAAGGCAACTCCGCATTCTCTGAACCTGGGGAATCCGAATTGCTAATATAATGAATCATTAGAGAATGATTCGTAAATCTCTATGTAAGGGGCAGACAAATGTCCCTTGTCTATCAAGATCTTTACTTGATCGGCAACACGTTGATGTATCTCAGGAAGGGTAGAAGAGGGGGACATACATCCCCCAAATATCACTACCATAATAATTCTGATAAGTTTTCTCATATGTTTACTATTTTCGTATATATTGTAATAGGTCTTCTTTTGAAAATATAGGTATAGATTTTATCTGCGACTTTTTGTTATTATACTCATATAGCATTTCCTCCTTTCCACTATCTCTAATGTAAACAGCATTTTTACGTTTAGGTTTGGCCAGATTAAAATCATTCCCGGCTCCTCCTTTGGTACCTCCCGATAAATGGGAATGAATATCTATTATTCTCTCACCTTCTATCTGAAGTTGCTTTTGAGCATAGGTCCCATTCACATAATATTCACTCTTATCTGTTACTACTACTGTTTTAATACTGTTATCATCATATACATCTAATTTCCACTCTACCGAGGTATTGTCAGCAGCAAATTTAAATACTGCAGCAGCTGTTTCCAAATCTTGTGTACTTCCATAAGCTTTTATGTATGCATTTCCTTTTTGTGAATTATACATATTCCCAAGAAGTCCCGCTTTTACTTTAATCGACTTCGAACGGTCGTCAAAGGAAGCAAGGTTATCCGTAGAACTTCTATATCCTCATATTCTTTGGGGTTTCATTGAATAATCTTCCTGATTTGGTCACTACATAATCATCCTTTCCATCTAAATCAATCCTCAACACAGGACTATTCTTGCAATATGTATACGGACTACAGCCATAATACTTCTCACTTGACGGATCCACCGCATGCCATCTACCTATCACCGCATCATAATGTCTCGCACCATAATCATACCAATCCAAACCACCTTTTCTATCAAGCTCCTTACCATTATACTTATAAGGTTGAACTGAATTCGAAGAAGAAGAAGAAGACATCAGGCCACCGAAAGGATAATAATCATTCACCTCTTCTACATTGCCGGTTTCATCAACAACTACACGATTATTGCCCTGATGATCTTTCAGATAGTAATGGTACTTATCATCAGCCAAAGTGATATAACCGGACTCGGTCAGCAACCATGCAGCGACACCGTTTTCATAGATCAAATTGCCGCAATAATCCGTCAACATAGTATCATTTCCTATGATGTGCGTGGTACGAAGTTTAGTACCTTCAGCGTCATAAACATACTCCTGAGACTGACTGGCACCGTCTTTGAAATCCATTCCATTACCATAAGCGGAATTCGTCGCATTATCATAAACGGACTGCAATTGGTTACCGTGGTATGTTAGGTTCAGATTATCAATCAGACCATAGCCGGATAATGAAGTCCGACCATAACGGAGCAATCCCAAAATATTTCCTTGCTTGTCATACCCCGTGACCTGCTCATCAAAACGATGGGAATTCGACGAAAGAGCAGAATCCTCACCATAAAAAGCATTAGTCAAACGATTCAGTCCGTCATATTCGAACTTATACCCACACTCCGAACTCTCACTCCCATACTGACAAGTCATAGCACTGATATTGCCATTATAACGGGCGATTCCCATACCATCGTTATAATACAGTTTCTGAGCGAATAAAGGACCGGACAGTTTACCCAACCAAGAACGGACATTATAACTGTATTCAGTCTGCAAAGACGGATGGCCCTTGCGTTTATTCCTCTGCAAATGTCCCAATTCATCATATTTACTATCCGCCAAAAGAAAAGGAGAGGAATCATTCAACTGACAGGACGTTGTCAGCAAACGGCCCATCAAGTCGTAGGTATAAACAAACCGCTCCGTTAACGGTTCTTCACCATTGCAGGCATGATGAATCCGCTCTTCCGCTAACAGTTCACCCGAAAGATTGCAAGAAAGATACGACATATCATAACCTCCCCGATGATTGAGCGATTTAGTCTGTACAATACGCTCCAAGGAATCATAATAGCTCACAGAACAATTAATAGACACAGCACTATCCCCATACAAACACATATACACCGCTCCTGTGGGCAAACCACGGGGAATACAGGAGGAAATAGGTGAAAACCCTGAAACACAAGAGTCGCCTAACAGGAAAACCTTGTGGCAGAAAAGAGTGATGTATCAAGAAAGGAATAATCATCATAATAATTAATTGCCAACAATGTCGGAGACACCAAAAAGAGACCCGTCACACTATATCCCGAACCGCCAAGCCCCACGGTATCACACAATCCTGCTGCCACTTTCGCCACATCCACAACAGAAGTGATATACGGAGAGATGTATATCGTCTCTTTCGATTTGGATGGAGACCAATATCTGACCGTGAAGTACGTCAGCAAATCAGAGAAAGAGGGTTGTATCCGACTCGTCAGTTACAACCCGCATCACGCCCCCATGGACCTGCCTCTGAAATGCATTCACACGATGGCTATCGTAAAATTCTCGATCAGGAAAAACATGATGATGTAAGTTTCACTACAGTTTTTCACCACAGAGGACACAGAAGTTTAAAAAAAAAGGAAAAAAACTCCGTGTCCTCCGTGTCCTCTGTGGTGAAAAATCAGATTTCCTCGCCTTTCAGCGTAGCCGAACTAGCTTCCGTGATACGTACGTTCACGAAGTCGCCGACACGATGTGTGCCCCGATCGAACACTACGACACGGTTCTGTTCCGTACGGCCGAACAGCTGGTCACGCGAGCGCTTGGAGACTCCTTCCACGAGGACTTCGTACGTCTTTCCGATACAACGCTGGTTGGACTCGGCGGACAGACGGTTCTGCAAGGCGATAATCTCGTTGAGGCGACGCACTTTCACCTCTTCGGGCACATTGTCTTCAAGATGTTTCGAGGCATACGTTCCCGGACGTTCGGAATATTTGAACATGAAAGCCGCATCGTATCCGCACTCTTCCATCAAAGAGAGCGACATGGCGTGATCTTCCTCCGTCTCGGAATGAAAACCGGAGAAGATATCCGTTGTCAGTCCGCAGTCGGGGATGATACGTTTGATAGCCGCCACCCGGTCCAGATACCATTCGCGGGTATACTTGCGGTTCATCAGCTTCAGAATGCGGGAACTACCGCTCTGCACGGGCAAGTGGATATGCTTGCACACATTGGGAACCTGCGCGATCACTTCAAGCGTTTCATCGCTCATATCCTTCGGATGGGAGGTCGTGAAACGGATACGTACACCCGGAGCCGCCTCCGCCACAGTACGCAGCAACATCGGGAAAGTGACTGTCTCGCCCGTCGGTTTCTCAAAACGGTAGGAGTTGACGTTCTGTCCCAGCAATGTCACCTCCTTATAACCTTTCGCCACCAGGTCAGCCACTTCGTTCAGGATACTCTCTACATCACGGCTACGCTCGCGCCCGCGAGTATAGGGCACGATACAGTAGGTACAGAAGTTGTTGCAACCGCGCATGATGGACACGAATCCGGAAATATGGTTGCCGCAGATACGCGACGGAATCACATCCCGATAAGTTTCGGTAGTGGAAAGTTCCACATTGATCGCCTTCTCTCCGGCTTCTACAGCGGCAATCAGATCGGGCAATGTCAGGTATGCATCCGGCCCCACCACGAGGTCTACGTGATGATTCGTTATCAGATCGTCCTTCACCCGCTCGGCCATACATCCCAGTACGCCCACAATCAAGTGTTTTTTCTTTTTCTTCAACGAATGGAAGAACTCCAGACGGTTCAGGATTTTCTGCTCCGCATTGTCACGGATAGAACAAGTGTTCATAAACACGGCATCGGCCTCCTCAAGCGTTTCCGCCACAGAGTAACCCGCCATTTGCATCACTGAGGCAATCACCTCGCTGTCGGCCACATTCATCTGGCAGCCGTAAGTCTCGATAAACAGCTTTTTGCTGTCATCAGCAGTTGCGGATTTAAAGTCCGCTCCCGTTAATTCGTTCATACTCAAATCTAAATTAAAAATTCGGCTGCAAAGATACGGCTTCGCTTTTAATAAGATACAAATTAGCGCGAAAATAACACCAAAACTTGCGATTAAGTCACATAACCTGTAATTAATGTTAAGGGAATAAACATTTTCCGGCAGTATTCTTGGCAATTTTAATTTTATTTTTCACATTTGTGCAATGAAAGAAACATTAGATTTTTTCATAGTTAAGGTTTAGGTTAAAAAAATTAAGGGGAGCTGTGAAGCTGCCCTTTTTTCATGCCCAAATGTTAGTTCAAACCAGATAAAATGCCTACCTTTGACGGATAACTATTTAGATGTGAAGCACAATGGAAGATTTCTTAAAATTTCTCTTGATAGCAGGCGTCATTCTTGTGGGAATATTTAAAGAGGTGAATAAGAATAAAAAGCCCGGCAAACGCCCCGTTTCCCCTATGCCATCGTCCGACGAAATAAAACCGGACGCAGTTCCTATGCCCGAAGCGTGGAGTAACCCCAAACGGAAAAAGAAACGGGAAGAAGTATCCGTAGCCGCCTCCATAGCGAACAGCGCCGCACAGGACAAACGCAATATCCGGCAAAACTCCCAATACAACGCTCCCGACGAGTCGTCGCCCGGCAACGAACAGGATTTCACAATCCGCTCGGCGGAAGAAGCCCGACGCGCCATTATCTGGGGAGAGATTCTTCAACGAAAATATTAAGCGATAATTAACCCTAAAATATCAACTGTATTTTAACACGAAATTGTACTATTTATGCCACTAAATCGTATCTCGGCAGCGGAAGCTGCAAGCCTGATCAAACATGGCTACAACATCGGCCTTAGCGGATTTACTCCCGCCGGAACAGCCAAGGCTGTCACAGCCGAACTCGCAAAAATCGCTGAAGCGGAACACGCGAAAGGAAACCCGTTTCAAGTAGGAATTTTTACAGGTGCATCTACCGGAGAATCTTGTGACGGCATACTATCACGTGCCAAAGCCATCCGTTACCGCGCTCCTTACACTACCAACGCCGATTTCCGCAAAGCTGTGAACAACGGAGAAATTGCCTACAACGACATACATCTTTCACAGATGGCGCAGGAGGTGCGCTACGGATTCATGGGCAAAGTGAACGTTGCCATCATCGAAGCTTGCGAGGTGACTCCGGACGGAAAAATCTACCTGACTGCCGCCGGCGGTATCGCCCCGACCATCTGCCGCCTGGCAGACCAGATTATTATCGAGCTGAACAGTGCGCACAGTAAATCCGGCATGGGACTGCACGACGTATACGAACCTCTGGATCCTCCTTATCGTCGCGAGATTCCGATCTACAAGCCGAGTGACCGCATCGGACTGCCGTACGTGCAGGTAGATCCGAAAAAAATTGTCGGTGTGGTGGAAACCAATTGGCCGGACGAAGCCCGTTCTTTCGCCGCTGCCGATCCGCTGACCGACAAAATCGGGCAGAACGTGGCCGACTTCCTTGCCGCGGATATGAAACGCGGTATCATTCCGGCTACATTCCTTCCGTTGCAGTCGGGCGTGGGAAACATCGCTAACGCCGTACTCGGCGCATTGGGACGTGACAAAACAATTCCCCCTTTCGAAATGTACACTGAAGTGATTCAGAACTCCGTGATAGGTCTGATCCGCGAAGGACGTATCAAGTTCGGCAGTGCCTGCTCACTGACTGTCACCAACGACTGCCTTGAAGGTATTTACAACGATATGGATTTCTTCCGCGACAAGCTGGTGCTCCGTCCGTCGGAAATATCAAACAGCCCCGAAGTGGTTCGCCGTCTCGGTGTAATTTCCATCAATACGGCTATCGAGGCGGATATTTACGGTAACGTGAACTCTACCCACATCGGTGGCACGAAGATGATGAACGGTATCGGCGGCTCGGGCGACTTCACCCGCAACGCTTATATCTCTATCTTCACTTGTCCGTCTGTGGCTAAGGAAGGTAAGATCAGCGCTATCGTTCCGATGGTGTCTCACCTCGACCACAGCGAGCATTCTGTAAATATCATCATCACCGAACAAGGTGTTGCCGACCTTCGTGGCAAGAGTCCGAAAGAACGTGCGCAGGCTATCATCGAGAATTGTGCGCATCCCGACTACAAACAGTTGCTTTGGGATTATCTCAAACTGGCCGGCGGCAAAGCCCAGACTCCACACGCCATCCAAGCTGCACTCGGAATGCACGCGGAACTGGCTAAGAGCGGTGATATGAAGAATACGAACTGGGCTGAATACGCAAAATAAATAGAATATAGAATTTACAGTATTCCAGGTCAAATAGATATAATTGTATTCTCTGGTAAACAAAATCCGGTTATTTTTGTTTATTAGAGAATACAATTGTATTTTTATAGAGGAATTAATAAACCACTCTTATGAAACAACTATTTGCCACATTCTATCAACTAAGAGAACGGGTCTCATTAGACTTCGTAAGATATCTGTATCATGAGATTCGTTGAAACAACCGGTTAATAGCCATAACAGGCGCTCGTGGAACGGGGAAGACAACCCTCATGCTTCAATATATAAAAGAGCATTGCCCTGATTATGACAATGATACACTTTATGTTTCATTGGACAATATTTGGTTTACTACCCACTCTCTATTTGAGTTGGCGGATGAGTTTCAGAAAATGGAAGGGAAAGCTTTGTTTTTGGACGAAGTGCATAACCGGCTCTTCTTTGCTCGAAATACATAAAGGTGAAGCCGATCTTTCAAGAAGAGCCGTTACCTATCATTTGCACGGACTTTCTTTCCGTGAGTTCCTGCAATTTGAATATGGATATAAAATGGAAGTGCTCCCGCTTTCCGATATATTGACCAAGCATATAGAACTGGCCATGAACGTAAGCAAACAGTTGAAACCGCTTGTAGCATTCAACGAATACTTAACTTACGGTTATTTCCCTTTTTATAAAGAAGATAAAATATTGTACCACGAGAGGTTATTAGCCATCTTGAATACAATTCTAGATGTAGACTTACCTTCTACTGAAAAAATAGATTATTATTCCATTGGTAAAATAAAAAAGCTATTTTCCATCCTCGCAGGACTTGTGCCATATATTCCCAATATATCAATGCTCAGCAAAGAAATAGAAGTCAGTCGCATCAGTCTGTTGAATTATCTATCCTATCTCCAAAAGGCCCAAGCCCTCTTGCTGCTCGACAAAGAAACTTCCGGCATCAAACAACTGACAAAACCGGAAAAGATTTATTTAGGTAATACAAACTATGCATACGCACTGGGAGGAGAAAAAACAGACATAGGAAATGTCCGCGAAACATTCTTCTTCAATCAAACAGCCGTAAAACATAAAGTTACCTATTCCTCTCAAATAGATTTCACACTGAATGAGACATACAATTTCGAGATTGGCGGTAAAAACAAAATTCAAAAACAATTAGCAGGAGTAGAGAACGGATATCTGGCTCTTGACAACATAGAAATTGGATTCAATAACGAGATTCCATTTTGGTTGTTCGGATTAATGTATTAACGGAGGGATGACATCACCATAGACCTTATAAAGAGAGGAAAGCGCAGACTTTATCCTGAAAAGCTCTTGCCTTAGCAGCCGAAAGTACATTCTGGTTCATGATGGCGAATGCCACCTCGTGCCCGTTCTTCATACGCAGATAACCCGCAAGCGTATTTATCGCTGTAAACGATCCTGTCTTGGCATGAACGTTCCGAAATACAGGCGCACTCTTCATTCTGTTTTTTAACGTACCGTCTACCCCGCCAACGGGAAGAGCCTTGTATAACTTCTGAAAAATATCCGTCCGCGAATAGGCATATTTCAAGAAATCGACCAATAGGGCGGGAGAGAGGTAATTATAATTGGACAGTCCACAGCCATCCGCAATCTTATAGTCTTTCGGGTCGTGCCCCAGCCGACGGATGAGCTTCATAATCTCGACAATCCCGTCTTCGGCCGCCACCTGTTTCTTTCCCGTAGCCTGCGCGCCCAGACGGCAAAGCAAGGCTTCCGCATTCAGGTTATCACTCTCTTTCATCAACTGGTTCAACACTTTCTGCACGGAAGTATTCCAGCACGCCATCTGCTCCACTTTCACACTGTCACGGGGCAACTCGGCGAAATCATACGACGGAGGAACGGCGATTCCTTCTCCCCGAAGACGTTCAAGAAAGGTGTGCATGAAGAAACGGGGAGAGTCATAAATATTGATATCATCTTTTCTGATCGAAGTGACATTGCCCGAAACAGTCAGATTATTCCCGTTCGTCAGCCAATCCCTGGTAAAAGAGAACTTTCCGGCGGAGGAAGCGCGTGTTCTCGTCCGGTTTGTCAAAGTATAATAAGAAGATACGGGCTGGCAGGAGACGCTTGCCGTATCCCCCTGCACGGTAGAGGGAACTACCGATATCCGCACCGTTCCCTTGCAGAACATCAACGGAGAGAGATAGGGCTGATAACCTGCCGGAGTATCATCCCATGCCCATCCATGCCCCCAGTAAAGGGAATCTTTCATCGAAATATCCCCATACACTTGCCCGTTAATCACAGAAAACGGGTAACTGATTATTTTCTTAACCAACGAATCCATTGCCTGGCTGTCAAACTCCGGATCGAATCCACCCACCACATACAGGTTTCCTTGCAATGTATCATGTTCTATCACTCCATCGTGCCACACTTCCGTACGGAAAGGCTCATCGGCTTCGGGACGGGAGAGGGCGGTAATGGCAGTCAGCAGTTTCATAGTAGAGGCGGGACGGGACAGCTTCTCCGCACGATAGTCATAAAGCGGTTTCTTAGCCGTCAAGTCGTAAACGGATATGCCGACTTCGGATGATTCAGGAAGCAGTTGCTTGATAAGCGAATCTATTTGGGAGAAGTCCTTTTGTCCCCATAGGGGAAGAAAACAGAAAGAAAAAAGAACTGATAAAATAATATTCTTCATACTACACTGTTTATACTATCTTACATTTATCACATATTCTTTACCTGTCCAATCACGCACCTCAATCTTATTAATTCGTACTACAACGTTTCCCGGAAAATTTCTCCTACCGTGGGATGTGGGAAAACAATCTTTTTCCATTGCGCTGCCGTCAGTCCGAGTTCAATGGCAGTCCCCGCAAGAGTGATAATCTCCGAAGCGGGATTTCCCAATACGTGAGCGCCAATCACCCGCTGCTGTTCATCCAACAATACTTTGCAAACTCCGTTCACGCCTTCATTTTCTGCTACAAAACGACCGGAATAGGCCATAGGAAGTTTTACTACTTTATACTGAATACCTTTTGCAGAAGCCGATTCTTCCGTTTCGCCCACTCCGGCAATCTCCGGATTGGTATAGACAACTCCCGGAACAGCGCGGTAGCTCATAGTATCCTCTTTTCCCAAAATAGAATGTACGGCAACTTCCGCTTCACGGACAGCCGTATGCGCCAGCAAAGAGAATCCGGTCAAATCACCGCAAACGTAGACATTAGAAAGGGATGTCTGCATTCTCTCATTTACTTTGACGGCACCACGCTCTGTCTTTTCCAGAGTCAGGTTTTCAAGTCCGAAACCTTTCGTCACAGGACGACGGCCGACGCTCATCAGTAATTTCTCCGCAACAACTGTTCCGCTCTCCTCTGCATTCTCGTATGAGACAACGACGCCTTCCTCTGTCTGTGACAAAGCAACGACCTTCGTACTAAGCAAAAACTTAATTCCCCGTTTCATATAGTCAGCACGCAACAAAGCGGAGAGTTCTTTATCCATACCGCCCAAAATCTCATCCATCATCTCTATAACCGTCACCTGTACTCCAAGACTGTTGAAGAACGAGGCAAATTCCATTCCGATCACTCCACCGCCAACGATGACAAGTGAAGCGGGCAGCTCCTTATTGTCCAATGCTTCCCTATGCGTCCAATAATCTACGGAATCGACTCCCGGAATAGGAGGGATAAAGGTTTCAGATCCTGTACAAAGTATCAGATTATCCCCTTCATAGGTTTCTTCACCACAACGAACCGTATTTTTATCAATGATCTGTGCTTCTCCCGCCACTATCGTAACATTGTTGGAAGTCAGTTTGGATTTTACTCCCAATACCAGTTTACGCACTACTTTACTTTTACGGGCAATGATTTTTGCCAAGTCAAAAGATACTTCGGAGACATTCACCGCATACTTTGACGCATGGCGGGCACCATCATACGTCTTTGCCGAATACAATAATGTCTTGGTCGGAATACATCCTTCATTCAGACAAACACCACCCAGATTATTTTTCTCGATAAGCAATACGCTCAAACCGGCCTTACCGGCAGCTTCGGCAGCTGTATATCCGGCAGGACCGCCACCAATAATAATTAGTTGATACTTCATAGTATATAATCAGTTAATCTTTTTTCAAGCAATTCGACAAATTCCCGTTCCTTGACAGGCATCACAGAGACGAACTTACCCTTTCCATATTCTATCAACACATACTCCGTCACCGAAAAACGTCCGAACTTCATAGAGTGGCATTTCCTTATGGCAGTAATCTCAGAGATCGGAATTACTTTTTTACGGATAAAACGCCCGGTAGATATCTCCAGAATCCCGTCAGGAGTAACTGTATAAACAGTATGGATAATCTGCTCGATCACAACAATCAGCATAAGTATCAGCAACACTGCCGGCAAGATATACTTACACCACAATGCACCGACAACGTTCACAGTAAGTACTACCAACAAGAAATATTGGTACCAAGCAATACGTGCATGGAAAATTCGATTCATTTTGTCAGATTTTTGCCCGCAAGGTAGCAATTTTATGAATTAGTGACAACGAAAAGTACAACGAAGTAACTTATTTTGTAGCTTTGCGGTGAGAAATAACAAAACTATGGTAAGAAAATTCGATTTCCTCGTCATCGGCTCCGGAATTGCCGGTATGAGTTTTGCACTGAAAGTAGCGCACAAAGGTAAAGTTGCGCTTATCTGTAAAGCCGGATTGGAAGAGGCCAACACTTTTTTTGCACAAGGCGGTATAGCTTCCGTAACCAATCTTGCAGTAGATAATTTCGAGAAGCACATTGAAGACACAATGATTGCCGGAGATTGGATCAGCGACCGAAATGCTGTGGAGAAAGTAGTCCGCAATGCTCCCGAACAGATCAACGAACTTATTCATTGGGGAGTAAATTTCGATAAGAAAGAAGACGGAGAGTTTGATTTACATAAAGAAGGCGGACACTCGGAATTCCGTATCCTTCATCACAAAGATAATACGGGCGCCGAGATTCAGGAGAGTCTGATAGAAACAGTAAAAAAGCACCCTAATATCACAGTATTCGAGAACTTCTTTGCCGTAGAGATCATCACGCAACATCATTTGGGAATTATCGTCACCCGTTATACACCGGGTATCAAATGCTACGGCGCATACGTGCTGAATGAAGCAACAGGCGAAGTGGATACTTTCCTTTCCAAAGTAACCGTGATGGCAACAGGTGGTTGTGAAGCTGTTTACCGTAATACGACCAATCCTTTGGTAGCTACGGGAGACGGGATTGCTATGGTTTATCGTGCCAAAGGTGCAGTGAAAGACATGGAGTTTATCCAATTCCATCCTACAGCCCTCTTCAATCCGGGAGACCGCCCCGCTTTTCTTATCACGGAAGCGATGCGTGGATATGGTGCCGTACTGCGTACACAAGACGGCAAAGAGTTCATGCAAAAATATGACTCACGGCTTTCACTGGCTCCACGTGATATCGTGGCCCGCGCCATTGACAATGAAATGAAACAACGTGGGGAAGACCATGTATTCCTCGACGTGACACACAAAGACCCGGAAGAGACAAAAAAGCACTTCCCCAATATCTATAAGAAATGCCTCAGTCTCGGCATTGATATTACCAAAGATTACATCCCCGTGGCACCCGCAGCACACTATCTCTGTGGCGGTATCACGGTCGATCTGGACGGACAATCCAGTATCCGTCGCCTATATGCATTAGGAGAATGCTCCTGCACAGGTCTGCACGGAGGCAACCGTCTGGCTTCCAACTCGCTGATAGAAGCGATTGTCTATGCCGACGCTGCCGCCAAACATGCGCTCAGTGTATTGGAACGTTATGACTTTAACGAAGATATCCCCGAATGGAACGACGAAGGAACCATCTCCAATGAAGAACGTGTACTGATTACCCAAAGTATGAAGGAAGTTAACCAGATCATGGAAGCATACGTTGGCATTGTCCGCAGTAATACCCGGTTGATACGTGCATGGAACCGGCTGGACATCCTCTATGAAGAAGCCGAACGGTTGTTCAAGAGTAGCAAGGCTACCCGCGAGCTGTGCGAATTGCGCAACATGATCAATGTGGGTTATCTCATCACAAAACAGGCTATGGAACGTAAAGAGAGTCGAGGCTTGCATTACACGATTGATTATCCGCATAAGAAAGATTAACAGGAACATTCCACAACTTACAAAGTGTAAGTAGAATATTATAAAAACGCGTAAAAAGAACGATTACCTTGTTCTTTTTACGCGTTTTTAGTCTTCTATACCTATCTTATATCACATTCCTAACATACAAGTCTATAAATACAGGATTTCACAGCTATTTCCGAATATTTATTCTTTTTATTAAATTACAGACTGGATTTATTGTCTTTTAATTATTATATTGTATTTTTGTGCCATCATCCTATTTGCCACAGATATGGCAAATATAAAAACATGAAAGCATGGGAAAATTCAAACTACCAATCTTTTTGCTCATCCTTCTAGGGATATCCGTAAACAATCTCAAAGGACAAACAACAGCGTATTCAAACTGGTACAAAGTGTATAATGATACATTGCAGGGCATAAATATGGAAAAAGCCTTACACTTTCTACAAGAAAAAAAGCTAAAACCCCATCGGCAAATCATCGTGGGTATCATCGATTCGGGTATAGATACGACCTCTATCGATCTAGCACCCGCACTTTGGTGTAATCCAAAAGAAAAAATCGATGGAAAAGACAATGATAAAAACGGATACGCGGACGATTTGCACGGATGGAACTTTCTCGGAACTAAAGACGGGACATTCAACATGACCAGTGCCGGAACTGAAGAGTACCGCGAATTCAAACGGTTATATCCTAAATATAAAAATATCGATCCGGCAGATATACAAGATACTACTGAATATGCCTACTACGAAAAGATGAAAAAGAAGGCGGGTATCATGAGTTATATAAAATATGTGGGTTATACGGCCGCAAAAGACCAAGCATATCAGCTGATAGATTCTGTGCTGACTACTATTCCCGGAATAAATATAGACACACTTACAGTCAATGGATTAACTCATCTTCCTATTGAAGATCCGGCATGGGGCAACGCCTACCAAACACTTTTTGTCGATATGTTCAAGAGTGGGAAAAAATCATTATGGAAAGATGTTCATAAGCAACACCGCAACACATTTGCCTTGATGCAGAAAAGATTATATGGTATCGAGCATGATGCTGACAAAAGGTTATTAATGGGCGACGATTTAAAAAATCCTTCAGATCGTTTTTACGGAAATTCGTTATTACAAGCAAAAGGATGCGACCATGGTACTTTCGTTGCAGGAGTGATTGCCGGACAAGGAATCAATAATGCTGCCATCACCGGTGTCTGGCCTCAAGCGCGGTTGATGATCATACGTGCCGTTCCTGACGGTGACGAATACGACAAAGACATTTCAACCGCTATCCGTTATGCAGTGGATAATGGCGCTAAGGTTATAAACATGAGTTTAGGAAAATACACCTCACCCGATGCCGACATGGTAAATGAGGCTATTGAATATGCTCTCAAAAAAGACGTACTTATCATCCAAGCGGCAGGCAATAACAAACGGAATATCGATCTCATCACCTATTTTCCTTCAGCAAAGGATGCGCAAGGAAAAATATTCCCTAATTACTTGAGAGTCGGTTCTTCTGACAAAAAAGGGCAACTAAGTCAGTTTTCCAACTATGGAGCAAAAGAAGTAGATGTATTCGCCCCTGGAGAAGAAATTACCTCGGTAACGGTCGGCAACAAATACATGGTATCACAAGGAACCAGTATAGCCACCCCCATAGTAAGTGGTGTAGCAGCAATGTTACGTGCCCATTTCCCAAAGCTGACGGCCACACAAATCAAAGAGATATTAATAAAGAGCGTTCGTCCGGCTGACAATTTAAAAGATCGTTGTACAAGCGGAGGAATCATTGACGCACTACAAGCAGTCAAATTAGCAACCGAATATAAAAAGAGATGAGAAAAAATACTGTCATAAGTTTTATAGGCCTGCTGTTCTGCTTATGCATACAAGCACAAGGAACATCCACATCGGTAAACAGTACTGTAAACGATGTGGACTGGGCACGTGCTGAAAAATTTTCCTCTGATGCACTGGAGCAATATATAAAAGGCAAAAGACCTTATCCCAACTGGATTGAAGGTAGTTCTTATTTTTACTACAATGTAAAAGAAGATAATGGAGTTTCTTACTATCTGGTTAATGCCAAGAATGGTAAAAAACGCAATATGATAAAGGATAACCTGCAATTCGTACAACAATATGCAAGAATCACGGGTGACACACTCGACGCAAGGAATATACAGCTTTACGGGTATCGATTTAAGAAGAATGACTTCAACCGCTTTTATCTTGATAAGAAAGGAAAGTCTATGGTGTATGATATGCGCACCGGAATACTGACACAGATAAAGGCAGAAAACAAAAAGAAGGAACGTCCTGTTCTCAAACCATCGTACCATAGCTCTGACTCACTCTTCACTATGTTGGGATGCGGATATGACCTCTATATACGTAACAACCGTACAGGAATCATACACCGTCTGACAAAAGACGGTAAAGAGGATGCGTCCTATACTTACCGTTGCTCTAAAGACACAATAGAGTCTAATACCAAAGGATTCTGGCTGGGACACCGTTATGTCTGCCTGATGCAGGATATGAGTGAAGTAAAAGAAATCAGCCTTATCAACTCCCTTGCACGGCAACGTCCGACGACAAATACCTTCAAGATGCCTATGCCCGGTGATGCCGGAGTGCGGCAATACCGTATGTTTTGGTATGATGCCGACCATGAACAAGGGAAGATGTTACCGATTGGGAAATATCCTGACCAAGTAGTAACTTTAGACTATTTCCGTTCTCCCGAAGCTCTTTTTTTCACGCGCAGAAGCCGTAAGGGTGATAAAATAGACCTTTGCCGTATCAACGTGACAGATGGCACAGTCACTGAGCTTATCTCGGAAGAATGTGCTCCGCACATCAACTTGACCCTATCGGGCTATCGCATTATAGAGAAAGGAAAATATTTCATTTGGTGGTCGGAACGTACAGGAAAAGGTAACTATTATCTGTACAATAGTGACGGACGATTACTAAACCGCATCACACATGGTGATAACCTCGTAGCAGGCAGTATCGTACATATAGATACCTTACGAAGAAATATCATTTTTGCCGGATATGGTAACGAACCTGATACTAACCCTTATTATACCTTTTATTATAAGGCCGATTTTGACGGAAAAAAACAAACGCTGCTTACTCCGGGAAACGGTAACCACGAATTAACCCTATCCGACGACCAACGATATGCCATCGATACATATTCACGTATGGACTTGGCGCCTGTAATGAATGTATTGTCTATCGACCGTCCCACACAATATTTTGAGGTAAATCGCATGGACGACAGCCTGTTGCGAAAAGCAGGATGGCAACCGCCTTTACTGTTAAAGTTGAAAGCGGCCGATGGGAAAACAGATCTTTACGGACTCATGTATCTACCGTCTCAACTGGATAAAAACAAAAAATATCCTATTATCAGCAATGTGTATCCCGGTCCCCAAGACGACCAGATTCCGCAATCATTCACACTTGACGATAATGGTAACCAGTCACTGGCTGAGCTTGGCTTTATAGTCATCAATGTGGCTCCACGTGGAAGTTCTCCTTTGCGTGGACACGATTTCTATAACTTCGGCTACGGTAATCTGCGTGATTATCCGTTGGCTGATGATAAAAGCGTAATTGAGCAGTTAGCAAAGAACTACCCGTTCATCGATCTTAACCGTGTGGGTATTTATGGACACTCCGGAGGAGCATTCCAGACAGTAGCCGCCATCCTCACTTATCCCGACTTTTATAAAGTAGCGGTAGCTGCTTCGGGCAACCATGACAACAATATCTATATCCAATGGTGGGGAGAAGCATTTCACGGACTGACCGAGAAGACTGATCCAAAGACTGGAAAAACGGTATTTTCCACCAAGATTCCGACCAATATGGAACTGGCAAAGAACTTAAAAGGCCATCTGATGCTTATCACCGGTGATGTAGATAAGAATGTCCCGCCTTCATCTACCTATCGTCTGGCAGACGCTCTGATAAAAGCCAACAAACGTTTCGATATGTTTATCCTGCCGGGAAAAGATCATGGAGTAATGTGTCCCTATTATCAGAATTTGATCCGCTACTATTTTGTGGAGAATCTCATTCAACCGGTAAAGCAACATATTGATATCATCAATCATAATTAACCCTAACTCAAAAAGCTTATGAAGTATCAGAAAACATTCAAAGCATTCGTGTTTGTCTGTCTCTGTTGCATGGCTACAATCCTGTTCGCTCAAAAGCCGCAAGGCGATGCGACCATTCTAGTGAAAGTAGCCATTGTAGACGTAGACAAGAATCCCTTGCCCGGTGCAACAGTAAAAGTTACCGGTAAGGCACAGGGAGTAGTGGCTAACGACCAAGGAGAAGTTTCTCTGTGGGTAGATCGGAACACCCAGATTGAATTTAAGTACGTGGGTATGAAACCGCTATTCATGCGGGTAACCAAGCCACTGTCCGGCTATATCACATTAGAAGATGAAACCTCCGAACTGGATCAGGTAGTAGTCACCGGATACCAACGTACGACCAAACGCCGTACTACCGGTTCATTGACAACACTGACAGCCAAAGACCTGAAAGGAGCCCCTACAGCCAATTTGGATATGTTGATGCAAGGAAAAGTTGCCGGAATGGACGTGAAAGCTGTTTCCGGTCGCCCGGGAGAATCGGCCAAAATACGTATTCGTGGCACAAACACAATTACAGGTAATGCAGAACCATTGTGGGTGGTAGACGGGGTACCTTTGCAGAAAGATATTCCAAGCATATCAAGCAGCCAAATCCGTGCAGGTGATTTCAATGATATCTTTGCAAATGGTATCTCCGGAATTAACCCAAACGACATTGAATCTATCACAGTATTGAAGGATGCTTCAGCAACAGCCATTTATGGCTCGCGTGCAGCAGGAGGCGTTATCGTGGTAACAACCAAACGAGGAAAAGAAGGGAAAATGAGTATTAATTATTCAGCCAATGTTTCCATCGTCACAAGACCTCCGGGAAATGCTAATCTAATGAACTCCAGTGAGAAACTGGCCTGGGAGCAAGAGCTGTGGAATGAATTCTCTGCCAAAGGTTTTGCCGATGGTACTCACTATCCGGTTATTGGCGCGGTCGGCATGATTCGATCCGGATACGGGAAATACGCCAATATGACCTTAGAACAGCAAAATGCGGAAATAGCCCGTCTTGGCGAACAAACAACTGATTGGTTTGACGAATTATTTCAAAATTCAGTTTCAAACAGCCATTATCTTTCTCTCTCCGGAGGATCGGAAAAAAACTCTTATTACGTTTCTTTAGGATATGCGAAAAACAATGGACTGGTAAAAAAGACCGATTACGAACGCTACAATGTAAGTGCCAAACTTGATATGAAGCCCAACAAACGGGTGAAACTTGGTATCTCTGCTGATATGGCTATACAGGAATCCACTTCACCATCACTGAATGTTGACCCTTTCAAGTATGCCTATTTTGCCAATCCATACGAAAGAATATACAACGAAGACGGATCATATGCAGCAGACAATACATATTACAGTATAACTCATGCCAATGGTGCTTATGACAAATTATTACCGGATGGTGGATACAATATTTTCCGAGAAATCAATGAAACATCCAACGAAACCAAAAATATGTCCGCATCATTAATCGCTAATCTAAGCGTTAACATCTTAGACAATTTAAGTTTCGAAGGATTAGCTTCTTACGGATATGTGACAAATGCCTCCGATAATATCAATGGCAAAAACACATACGCCGCTTGGCAGGACCGCCCATTTGAAGGTAGTGCAAGTAGTATATCTAAACGTACATACGGTTCCATTACTCAGACCAATGCTTATAACACCAATTACAATTTACGCGGCCAGCTTCATTATTTCAACACCTTCGGTCGCGACCATTATATAAGCGCATTGTTAGGCTCGGAGATACGAGGACAATATTCCAAAAGCATCTACGAAAAACGATATGGATATGATCCCATATCCGGTAATTCTTCTATCCCCATATATCCGGAAAGTATGGATATAGGCTATAACAACCTGATTTCGTATGCAGCCATCGTCGATCAGCTATCCGGTCAAAGTATTGTAGAAGACGCCTTCGCTTCTTTTTACCTTTCATTAGACTATGTATTCAAGCAACGTTATATTCTCAGTTTGACAGGACGTACCGATGGCTCGAATAATTTCGGTAGCAATGAACAATTCAACCCTACCGGCTCTGTCGGTCTATCCTGGAATGTTGATCAGGAAGAGTTCATGAAACCTTTAAAACCTATTATCAGCACTTTATCTTTACGAGCTGCATTCGGATATACAGGAAACATTAATAAGTCTGTTTATCCACAATTGGTAATGGATTATGAAAACTCATTCCGCAAAGCCGACAATGATTATTACCGCATGGGAACATTACGGAATGCCCCGAACGCCAAATTACGCTGGGAAAAAACACGCGATATGAAAATCTCAATGGATATAGGTTTTCTGAATGACCGTCTACGCTTACAAGGTGAACTTTATGACAGACGCACACGAGATGCCGTAACCAGTGTTCCGGTTGTTTACACCACAGGATTCTCATATCAAAGTTATAATACCTCAGAATTACTGAATCAAGGAGCGGAAGTAACAATAAGTGCCAATGTATTGAAAACTAAAGACTGGAATCTTTCATTAACTGCCAATATTGCTTACAACCGTAACAAGTTGCTAAAATATTCCTCACCTAATGGAAGCATTTTCAATTCTAACTACGTAGGCTACCCATTAAGTTCTATTGTCAGTGGAAAAGTAATAGGCATTGATGAGAAATTAGGAATTTATGCTTATGCTACCCGTCCGGACGTTACAATGTCTACGGAAGCAGATCGTGGTGAAGCTAAAAACTATGCTTTCTATTTGGGAACCAGTAACGCACCTACCAACGGAGGATATTCCATCTCTTTATCATACAAGAAAATAAACCTGAGTTTAGGAGGTTCTTATTCTTTAGGAGGAAAAATACTGAACAATATCACTTGTCCGGTATCTTACACCATGCTAAATGAATCATCTGCAGCAGTCGAAAGCATTCCTACGCAAGAAAATGACCTGTATACCAACTTCCTGAACGTAACAAAAGACCGTGTGAATCGTTGGACAAAAGATAACCCGATAACCAATGGATACCCACGTATCATTGATGCGTATGGAGAATATTTGGGATTGGATAATTATATGATAACCAGCAGCCAGATCACTCGTGCCTCTATGTTGGAAAAAGTATCTTACTTCAAACTCGGATCATTACTATTGGGTTATAACTTTGAAAATGAATGGCTCAAAAGGGCACATATCAGTTCATTGGCACTATCATTCAGTGTCAGCAATTTATTCATAATAACCAATTATTCCGGTATTGACCCCGAAACCCCAGGAGCAGTTTATCCTACTCCACGTACTTTTTCTATGGGAGTTTCTATCGGATTTTAAAAACAAAACATTATGAAAAAAAAGAATATAATAAGTATCGGACTAATTGCATTATTATGCATATCGTGTAACAATTATTTAGATATAAAGCCTTATGGACGTACTATTCCTAAAACAGCAGAAGAATTTTCTGCACTTATTCATACACGACTTAACAGTATTGATGCCGGGTCAGACAGTTATTTAGTTGGAAACGCCAACCAATGGATGACGTGGGATGCAGTATGTGGTGACGATTTTGAAACCTGTCTGACAAGCTCAGGCGCACGTTCTTTGGCAACATACGTAGGCGATATTATTCGTCAAAATCAATATCCCAATTACTACCAATCTCTTTATGAATTTATCCGTGACTGTAATATTGTATTGAACGAAATGGAAGAAAGCGATACGGAAGGAGCTAATAATATTCGAGGTACAGCATATGCTATACGAGGTGTGGCATATTATCAATTATTACGAATATTCTGCGAAGTACCCCGCACTGGAGAATTCGACACTCAGCTTGGCCTACCGCTTGTAACAACATTTGACATGGAAGAAAAGCCACTCCGCAGTACCATGCAGGCCACTATCAATCAGATAGAGTCTGATTTGCAAAAGGCTGCCAGCTATCATATCAATGATAATATCTACCGTTTCACGGAAGATGTCATAAAAGGATATCAGGCTCGTATGTATTTCTGGACACGGCAATGGAGCAAAGCACTTCCGATAGCCCAAGACTTATTGAACAAATATCCCTTATTGGAAGGTGAAGCATACAAAGCTATGATGACTAATGCATACGAATTGACGGGCAACCAGCTTTTAAAATCATATCTTGCTGTCACAGCCACCGGTAGTGACGATCTCTCCGGAGTAAATACCACCCTTCAATACCGTCCCGTTAGTCTGCGTTTTTTAAGTACTTTCTCTGAAGAAGAAAAAACAAGCGATATCCGCTATGCACTTTGGGTAAACACCCAACGGCAAGCAAAAAAGATTTTCTTTTGTGGTATGAGAGCAGCCGAATTCAAACTGATAGAAGCGGAATGTTATTATCACATGAAGCAAGAAGACAAAGCCTTGAAATCTATTAACGAATTACGAGCACATCGTATCAGTAATTATACCGACCTGACAGTTGACAAACTACCAACTCTTTCAGATAAAGAAGTCATAAAAACGGATGTAGAGGGTAATGCTCTAACCCCATTAATGGGATTCATTCTGCAAGAACGCAGAAAAGAGTTATTTCTGGAAGGAGACCGTTTCTTTGAACAAAAACGAAATGGCTCACCGGAATATTGGACAGCACTCAATGGCCTGAAGTATGTGACAGAGAAATATATGTATACCTTTCCAATTCCTTTGCACGATTTGGATTTAGAGAACGGATTGATACAAAATCCTGGATATAAAGAGATACAAAATAAATAAAATGGAGGATTTAAATATGAAAAAGAAAATATATAGCGGGATATTTATGATCTCCCTCGCATTATCCGGAGCAATTTACGCAGCTTGCGAAGATATAGATGAATTGCCACCGCAATCAGATACTAATTTCATAAATAAAACTTATAAATTACCCAATCCTACTGTGTTGACTACTGAAGAAGTAGCGGAATACAATGCGATAAAAGCAGAATATGAAAGCAGTATAAATCAACAGCAATAACCACATAAAATCCAAGAAATGTTATGAAGAAATTAGGGCATTATCTATGTATATTGATGAGCATGACATTTATTCTTGCTTCCTGTTCATCTGATGATAACCAGCGCCTGCCTCAAATCTATATCGACCAGCCATTCTATACATTGGCAAAAGGAAGTATAGAATTGAAAATAAAAGCTGACCAAGCTCCTCTAACGGATGTCTTTATTCCCGTTCTATTTGGTGGAACAGCTGTGGAAGGCGTAGATTTCACCGTATCAGAACCATCCATCTTATTAAAAGCAGGTGAGACAGAAACTACTTTTACATTAACCCGTATTGAAGAAAATATCGGTGATGAAAATAAAGAATTATATGTTAATTTACAAAAAGCTCCGGAAGGTTTCTCGTTGGGATTGATGAATTATGCTTCTGTAAACTTATTAAATAATAATGGAATCATAATGTCCTTTGAGAACAGTACAGGAAAAGTTGGATTCAGCGCTGACTTCTCTATCAAACTGACTAATATGAAAGGAGGAGTATATAAGGTAAAAGTAGCGACAACCTTCGATATTGAAGTAGATGAAAGTTCTACCGCAATAGAAGGGGTACATTATGAATTCGTAAATGGAGCCCAAGTTGTTGTTCCTATCAACAAAAATAAAGGGAGTTTCTCTATCAAGTACCTGAAGAAAGAAGAAGGGAAAGATAAACTTATCCTCCGTCTGGCCAATAAAGACGGGTATGCCATAGGCAGCAACGGCACACTTACTGTCACTATAAGCGGACCGGATATATTTACCGGAACTTGGGCATTTGATAAAATAACAAATCTTGATTTGTTCGAGATGTATGGAGAAGATATCAGCAAAGCACCCAAAGGGACACCTTCAGACCGAATAACATTTGAAGGTGACTCTTACTTAGAATATACATTCACTCCCGATCTATCCGGAGACCTGAAGAATTATTTCGGGACATCTCCCCGTAAAATCACTTTTAAAGAAGAAGGAGATAAATCGTTCCAAGAGAATAGTGGCGCAAACGTAAAAGTATCCATACTGGAAATACCTGACATAAACGTCAAATTCTCTACTACCCACAAAGACATTCGCCCGGCTCTTGTCGGTTTCCGACTAATCACAGTGGATAGCAAAGAAGTATTGGAATGCACATTGGATGATTATGAACCGCAAGGAGAAGATTTTGGAGCCATGATTTATGAATTTATGAACTCTATGGAAGATGCTCCTCTTCGTATTCACTTTAGCAAAGTAGAATAAAGTACTAGATCCACACAATAAAAAAAGTTCCACGTCCGGAAACGAAAAACTTCCCGACGTGGAACCAACTATCTTCTAATCAGAAATCCTCTTTTAATAGTTTTCCTTCTTTACTTCGAAGTAAGCCTGCGGGTGCAAACAAGCCGGGCAAACTTCCGGAGCTTCTTTACCTACAGTGATGTAACCGCAGTTACGGCATTGCCATACTACTTCACCTTCTTTAGCGAATACAGTCATATTCTCGATATTGTTCACGAAAGCAAGATATCTTTCTTCGTGACCTTTCTCAGCAATAGAAATATTACGATACATAGCGGCAATCATCGGGAAACCCTCCTGTTCTGCCACATCTGCGAAATGAGGATAATCCAACGACCATTCTTCGTGTTCACCGGCAGCGGCAGCGCGAAGATTTTCGAGTGTAGTACCGATTACACCTGCCGGATAGCTGGCAGTGATTTCTACCATACCACCTTCCAGGAACTTAAACATACGTTTCGCATGTTCCTTTTCCTGATCGGCCGTTTCAGTAAAAATAGCCGAAATTTGTTCGTAACCTTCTTTTTTAGCCACACTTGCAAAATAAGTGTAACGCATTCTTGCCTGTGATTCTCCTGCGAATGAAGTCAGCAGATTTTTCTCTGTCTGAGTTCCTTTAATACTCTTAGCCATAATTCTTATTATATTTTTAAATTGGTTGATTACCACACGTAACTTGTCGTATCATTCACAACACAAATATAAGCTATTTGTTTATAAAACATCCTATTTTCCTCATTAATAAAATCTATGTCTTCATTGATAAAACCTATCAGAATCCAAATTGTATGTCGAGAAACATACTTCTTTCGATTATTTTATATAATTTTGCAACCTCTACTTTACAAAAGACAAACGATCACGTAACAACTCATAGAAAATGAAACTATTTGAATTCAAACCTAAATTGGTTTCTTGCCTAAAAAATTATTCAAAAGAAACATTCATGGCAGACTTGATGGCAGGTATCATCGTTGGTATCGTTGCGTTGCCGTTAGCCATTGCCTTTGGTATTGCTTCAGGCGTATCACCCGAAAAGGGTATCATTACCGCTATTATTGCCGGATTTATCGTCTCATTGCTGGGCGGAAGCAAAGTCCAGATCGGCGGACCGACAGGTGCTTTTATCGTCATCATCTACGGAATCATCCAACAATATGGAGAGGCCGGGCTGATTGTAGCAACGCTCATGGCAGGCGTTCTCCTTATATTATTAGGAGTATTCAAGCTAGGAGCCGTTATCAAGTTCATTCCTTACCCGATTATCGTAGGTTTCACCAGTGGTATCGCTGTGACCATCTTCACCACACAGATAGCCGATATCTTCGGCCTGTCGTTTGGAGACGAGAAAGTTCCGGGTGACTTTATTGGAAAATGGTTGATTTATTTCCGCCATTTCGACACGGTGAACTGGTGGAATACCATCGTAAGCATTATCAGTATCATTATCATCGCCATCTCACCCAAATTTTCCAAGAAAATTCCCGGCTCACTGATTGCTATTGTCGTGGTGACAATTGCCGTTTACCTGATGAAGATGTACGGCGGAATTGACTGCATCCCAACCATTGGCGACCGCTTTACTATCAATTCCGAGCTACCCGATGCCGTTGTACCCACATTGAACTGGGAAGCCATTAAAAACTTATTCCCGGTTGCCATCACGATTGCCGTGTTGGGAGCTATCGAATCACTGTTGTCCGCCACCGTTGCCGATGGTGTGATAGGCGACCGCCACGATTCCAACACAGAACTGATTGCACAAGGTGCAGCAAATATCGTAGCTCCTTTGTTTGGCGGTATCCCCGCTACCGGAGCCATTGCCCGTACTATGACAAATATCAACAACGGGGGTAAGACACCGATAGCCGGAATCATCCATGCAGTCGTCCTGTTGCTGATTCTTCTCTTCCTAATGCCGCTTGCTCAATATATCCCGATGGCATGCCTTGCCGGAGTATTGGTCATCGTTTCCTATAATATGAGCGGATGGCGCGTATTCAAGGCTTTACTGAGAAATCCAAAATCGGATGTAACGGTACTTTTGATCACATTCTTCCTCACTGTTATCTTCGACTTGACAGTTGCCATCGAAATCGGACTTATCATCGCTTGTGTGCTCTTTATGAAACGTGTTATGGAGACTACCGAGATTTCTGTTATCACGGACGAGATTGATCCGAACTCGGAACTCGATATCGCCGTACACGAAGAGAATCTGATAATCCCCAAAGGAGTGGAAGTATATGAAATCAACGGTCCTTACTTCTTTGGCATCGCCACAAAGTTCGAAGAGACAATGGCGCAATTGGGTGACCGTCCGAAAGTACGTATCATCCGTATGCGTAAAGTTCCGTTTATCGACTCTACGGGTATCCATAACCTGACCACTCTTTGTGAAATGTCGCAGAAGGAGAAGATTACCGTTATCCTTTCCGGAGTCAACGAGAAAGTTCATAAAGTATTGGAGAAATCCGGATTCTATGAACTATTGGGAGAGGAAAATATCTGTCCGAATATCAATGTAGCATTGGACAGAGCGAAAGAAATTGTAGAGTAATAATCTTATCTAATAAATAATAACATGGTAACTATCGTGATCGTATCCGCTTTATCACCGTACCAAGAATTAAAGACATTTAAAAGCGGACAGATTTCGAAGGAAAAAAATGGAAAGTATCTTCACTGGAAACAACATATCGGCAATGAGTTCTGTATCCATCCTTCCCCTAAAGAACCGGTAGGTCTCCGCCTTGCTACTCTTGCATTAACTCAAACTTACGGAGTACGCAAACTGCCATCCACCGGACCTATGATGACTAATGTGGAATATACTGACGGCAAAGCAATAGTAGCATTCGACAATGCTCGTGCCGGACTATTCCCCACGTTCGAACAACTGGAAGGATTCGAAATAGCAGAAGCTGACAAAAAATTCTATCCGGCAAAAGCTAAGGTTGTAGGACGTAGCAACAAGGTAGAAGTACAAAGCGAACAGGTCCCTCAACCGGTAGCCGTACGATATGCTTTCCGCAATTATGTAGGCAATATTACCTTACGGAATACTTTCGGATTGAGTGCTTTCCCATTCAGAACAGATACATGGGATGATGTGAAATAAAGAACAGAAAAGTTATGTGAAACAAGGAGGATAAACCATCCGCCACATTTTTGTTCTTATTTTAAGTATTATAGGGGGAAAAACAAAAATGTCACAGAACTAATAATCAATTACTTAACCTTAAAAAGACCCTTATTTTAAGAAAAGTTTACAGAAAACAATAGGTTGTTTTTGCTTTTTTCCATGAGAAAACTGCATTTTTTTGCAATATGTTATTTACTGGCATATTGCTCCCCATATTTATATCTTTGTTTGCACTTGTGCATTCTCCCGAACAGACTTGAGCAGCCTCCTTGTTACATAAGTGCAACAAGGAAGCTGCTCAAGTGCATTCAACGAATACATATAGAAGAATTGATTAACTGATGGGGAGAAGTTATTAATCTATGCAGAAGAAATTATGAATGCTACCATATGAATAAGCAAGAATAAGCTATAAACAACATAAGTTAATATAAGAGACCAAACAACCAAAGAGGTTCCATTTCTATTCTATTATCCTATATGCCTTTCCTGAGGAAGTAGGGAATGAGATCATATCATCTGCTATGACCTTCGCAGAAGTACCGGAAACTTTTAAATTCTTTGCATCCGGGCACTTGACAATACATTCCTTACCCGAATAAGAGGTAATAATAACAGACGTTATTTTTCCATTGCTCCATTCAGCATCCACTTGAAAATTACCTCTGGCTTTCATACCTTTGAAAGAACCTTCTTTCCATACGTCAGGCAATGACGGGAGCAGTTCTATGTAACCTCCGTGACTCTGCATCAGCATTTCCGCCACACCTGCCGTCACCCCGAAGTTACCGTCAATCTGGAAAGGCGGATGTGCATCGAACAAGTTAGTATATACTCCCCCAAAATTAGCACCGGGTTTTGTTAGTTTCAAGGCGCTTTCCAATAGCTTATGCGAACGGTTACCGTCATGTAAACGTGCCCAGAAGTTCAGTTTCCATGCCTTGCTCCATCCGGTACCCGCATCTCCACGCGTATTCAATGTCACTTTCATGGCTTCCGCATATTTATTATCCCATTCACTTCTGCCCGCAACGATGGCAGATCCCGGATGCAGCCAGAATAAATGATTGGTATGCCGATGTCCACCGTCTCCATTGATATCTTTCGTCACTTCATCTTTCCACTCCATGAACTGCCCGCCCAATCCAATTTTCGGACCGGAAAGCTTGGCTAGTGATGCGCTGATTTCCTTAATCTCCGGATCATTTTCCCTGCCCAGCTCCTTGCTCGCTTTAATCATGATATTGAATATCTCCCAAATCATCGCCTGCGAGGTAGAACATCCCAACGAATATTCACCGTGTTCGGGAGAGTGAGAAGGGTTAGCAACCAACATTCCGTCACGTTTGTCTGTCCATAAGTTATCTACCCAAAAGAGAGCAGCCTGCAACATAGTGTCATAGTATTCTTCCAGGAATTTCCTGTCTTGATTGAACTGATAATATTCCCAAATATCCTGACACATCCAAATAGCACCTGCCGGAAAATGATGAGGTGTATCCTTTTTGGCGGGAGCAGTATTGCCCCAGATATTATTCTCGTGATGCGTCACCCAACCCCGTACAGGTTTTCCATCCGGACGGCAATAATAATGCTGAGCAGTATATCTGCCACGAGGAACAAGACTTTTCACATATTCCACCATCGGCAAATGACACGGACTCAAGTTGGTCGGCTGTGCCGGCCAATAGTTCATCTGTACATTGATGTTAGTATGATAATCTGAATTCCATGCATTTTGGAGTCTGTCAGCCCAAACCCCTTGCAGGTTGGCAGGCAATGAACCTTCACGCGAACTGGAGATGAGCAGGTAACGCCCGAACTGATAGTACAACATTTCCAGATAGAGGTTATCAGCTTGCGAATTAGTACGTTCGTCCATCCCTTTCAGTAACTTATCGGTAGTCATGACAGGCGCTTCCTTCACATTACCCAGATTAATTTTCATACGGTCGTACAAACTGCGATAGTCTTTTTGATGGGCAATCAACAGTTTCTTATAGCTTTTTGCAGACGCCTTCTTCAGAATAGCTTTCACCTTATCCAAAGGATCTTCCTTAGAAAAGAAGTTGTAACTATCATCCATACATTGAACATAGTTAGTGGCTGCCGACATAAAGATAACAATTTCTTTCGCTCCCGCTACTTTAATCATACCGTCTACTGCTGAAATCTTACCTCCATCATTTCTGACCATTACTTGCTGTGCATATCTCAATCCATTTTTCCAATGATCGCTCACACGCTTATCTCCACCCACCGGAGTCGGATAGCCTGTCATTGTAATGGTGTTTCCTTCTGATATGATGTTTTTAGTCTTGTGCAGTGATTCAAGTGCAATAGTACGTGAAATACCGTCTTTACTATCTGATGTCAACCGGATTACCATTACGTTGTCCGGATAACTCATGAAATATTCACGCTTATAAGTTATGCCACTCTCCTTATAACTGACTGTATGGATAGAATTATCTATATCGAGTGTACGATTATAATCAGAGTAAGCACAATCCGGACACTTGGTATTGTTCGAAGTAATGACAATATTACTCAAGGTCTGATATGAACCGAAATGTTCTTTCGTACCGGCAATATTATCTATATATCTGCGTAAATCCGTTCCTTCGCCGTCACCTTCATAATCATACGTAATGAGTTTACCGTTGGCATCAAAATGTGCGGCTTTGTCGGCCATAAAATCTATCATCTTCTGTTGCAGCAAGTTTCTTGCTTTCTGAAGATTATCCTTGTTTATTTCAGGAGTCCTCAAGTGCCCTCCGTTATAACCAGGATTTTCACTCGGTCCTCCTGACCACAATGTATGCTCATTCGTTTGAATAACATCAACATAAACACCACCGAAAATCATGGCACCCATGTATCCATTGCCAATGGGAAGCGCCTCACTTTCCCATATTTTAGCAGGAGTATCATAAGTAGCTCTCAAAGGGGGTGGAAAATTACGGTCTGTTGTTTTGGCATTTACCACGGACAAAAAATTAAGAATCACACAAATCGCAATTATTAAAATATAGTTCACTTTTCTCATGATATTAGTTTTATGTTATACAATTATATTTGCTTTCCGATATATTGATTGCTCAAAAATAAGATTCCCGACTTAATTTTTATCGAAATAGGACATTAATAAACAATTAATAAATTGCATTCCGGATATTTTCGGTTCAGAATGTCGAGATAAAACTTATTAACCGTATTTTAATTACTTATTAATAGCAGGAAGATTACTTTTTTAAGTATCAACTTCTATTTTCGCATTAAACAATTTATCAACTTCTAACAAAAAAAGAAACAATGAAAAAATTTAAACTGTTCTCCGGAATTTGCCTCGTTCTGCTCGGCTTCTGCACAAGCGAAGCCATGGCAGACAATCACTCTTTAGAAAAAGATGGAAACAAGAAGAAACCGGAGATGTATATGCACTTCATCATGGATGGGCAGAGTCTCTCCACAGGCCATCAGTCTTATCCGACACTGTCTACCGAAAATGTACCTGGAAACTATATGATCAGCAACCAAGTGTGGATTAACTACGGAAATTTGCACCGTAAGCAACTTAATCCATTAGTGGGCAATATTGCAATCCCTTTCCGCCAAGGTAAGGATGTGATGAGCAGATCAGCGGGAACATTTGCAGAATCACCGCTTGTAGGAGCAGTGAATTATGTTCGGCTCAAAAAACCGAAAATGGATAAAATCATCGCTACTTCAGTAGGATTCAGTGGCGCCAGCGTGGAAGAACTGTCAAAGGAATCGGAAACACGTACACATTACAAGGATTTTGAGACAGCCGTCTCTTTAGCCTCTCAGATTACCGAAATACAGGGAGACTTCGTACAGTGTCCGGTCATTTTCTGGATGCAGGGAGAGTTCAACTACGGCACTGCCAATCCGGAGAAAGGACTAAAAAAGAATGAACCCAACACACTTGACAGACAGGAGTATAAGAAGCTGATGATCAATCTGAAAAACAATATGCAGAACGAAGTCGTAGAGAAATATGGCCAAAAGCAAAAACCGGTATGGATCACTTACCAGACAGGAGCACAATATATGCGCGATACACTTGCCATTTCGATGGCCCAACTCGAAGCTTCTAACGAATATAAGGATATCATCTGCGCAGGCCCTATCTATCCGATGACAGACAGAGGAGGACATCTTGATGCCAATGGCTACCGTTGGTTCGGCGAAATGCTAGGAAAAGTTTACTATCAAACACAAATAAAAGGAAAGAACTTCAAACCCTTACAACCTAAAGAAATTCTGCTAGACCGTGCAACGGGACAGATTCAGATCCGATTTCATGTACCTGTACCGCCATTGGCTCTTGATGTGAATACCCTGCCCAAAATCCGCGATTACGGTTTTGAAGTATACCAGGACAAAGCACGCTCCGGCAATCGGATAAACATTACAAAAGTAGAATTGAATGGAAAAGATAAAGTGGTATTAACCTGTGATAAACCGCTGGAAGGTGATGTACTCATCATGTACGCCGGTTCCGGTTCATGCATCGAGAACCAACCTCAGGGACTAAACCATTTGCAAGGACACGGTAATCTACGTGACAGTGATTCTTCTAAAGGATTCTACAAATATATCGACCTGGATGGTAAAAATGCCGATGGCGCTTACATCTATCCGCGTGAAAAATTTGAATCCCGTCTACGGCCAGATTATGAACCGAAAGATGATTCTGGTAATATAATTTATAACCAAAATTACCCTTTATATAATTTCTGCATCGGTTTCTATTATAAACTGACAAGCGGGAAGAATAAATTGCGTATTTTATAAAGTCGATATTGGTGCCAAATATCCTTTTTTGCTTCAATTAACATCATTAATAATTGCACGGCCTATATTAGAGAATACTCATTTATACTAAAATATATTGTACGACATCCGAGGGTCAATATACCAACATCCAGATGTCGTACAATATAATTATTTTCTTAATAAGAAGCTGTTGCCGGAATACCTTCCTTTTCCAATAAAGCCACAATACGGTCTAACTCTTCATGCGTAGCCTTTTGCAAATCGTGGTCGGGAGTCTCCCGGTCAATCGTATAAATCATCACTTGACGGGGAGCGATTTCTTTCACTGCTTCTATCCAGGGGAGCACATACTTGTCGGATGTATTATCCATGTCTTTTCCCTGATAACCTCCTTTCAGAAACATCGTCTGTACGATGCAGTTTCCTTTGAACTCTTTCATTCTTTCGATGATCTTCTTAACAGAATATTTTCCGTTAGGACGGTCCAACAGATGAATATATTCTTCATCCACCGTATCCAGTTTCAGGATATTATTATCTATCTTGTTCAGTGCTTCGAATACGGCAGGACGGTCGATAAATGTAGAGTTACTCAATACGCTTACTTTTGCTTTTGGGAAATACTTGTCGCGAAGCGCAAGTGTATCTTCTATGATTTCCGGGAAATGGGGATGCGCAGTCGGTTCACCGTTTCCGGCAAATGTCAGTACATCGGGAGCAGGGCCGTTTGCCTGCATGTCTTTTAGTTTCTCTTCGAGAGCCGCGCGGACTTCTTCACGGGTGGGAAGAAGTTTCTTCGTACGATGTTCGGCATTGAAACCACACTCACAATAAATGCAGTCGAATGAACAAACCTTACCGTCGTCCGGCAATAAATTGATTCCCAATGAAACGCCCAAACGGCGGGAATGAATAGGGCCGAAGATGGGTGAAGGAAAAATAATAGTCATCTTATTCTAATTATTTATTCATAAATCATAGCAAAGATAACCCAAAACTTATAGGTTATTCTATCTGTACGACCATTTTTTCATCATCCCAAACAAATTATTACTCTAACGCCACTCAAGAAACCACACGGAAATATTGATCCATTCTTCTCAAAAGCAGAATATACATATCACGTACTTCCCTTTGGGAATGTGTCGTGCTAAGCTCCTCCAGTCTATCGTGCAGACTATGCAATTCGTTCGTCAAACGTTTCTTTATACGATTATGTTCAGTAGCTTCCTGCATAATATCCAGCCACGCTTCCAAACATATCAGCTGAATATCCATCTGTTCATAACTAACGGCAGACTGCGGATCAAAACCATTAAACAATCCTTTATAAAGATCCCGGAAAAAATCAATATCGTCATACCCCTTCCGGTCACTCTGCAACGCCTGCAATCGAAGAGCTGAAATTGTCTTTACACTCAACAATTGTTTGAACAACTTCGTCAGTTCCGGATACAGAAGATTGTTTCTTGTTTCCAACAAATTCTCTTTTACATAGGTACATTCCATCTTTTTAACAGAATGAAATAAATAGTTGTCCAAATCAAGCATTGCCTGACGCTGTGCATCTGCCGGTTGAGAACTACCCACCACCTTTGCCATTTCCATCAGATAACTCCCATACAGACGAATAGCCTTTCTGTATATATCAGTGAGCGAACTCCCTTTATCGTATTTCTTCCCCTTATACACAATCTTGTCCAACCGACTCACTACAGTCTGTAAATCCGATATTTTGACCGTATAATCTTCTGGAAATGAAGAATTAGAATTCTCCTTCCCTGATGGTTGGAATAAACGAATGTGATCTGGTAAATTATGATCTATCCATTGGCGGAGCTTCTCCCGTTCATCATAACAATTTTGGTCTCCTTTGAAAGGATGATAACCAAAATAAATAGTCCGGCAATCATCATCTCCAACTTTTAAAGTCTTTCCACACGAACTTTTCGATAAACTTCTGCGCAAACCTAAAAGATATCCAATTTCTTCCGTTATTTCATTTTGCAACAATTCTTTTTCCACTTCTTTAGAATAACGGTCAGCCAGAATACGCGAATCCGAGGCACCGCAACTTAACAGATAGTCGTCTAATTTTCCTTTTAGGAATCCATGTCCGATATTCAGACGACATGAAAGTATTTCTCCGGTACGAGGATGACAGATAAAGTCACTTTTAATCCCCGGTATTCTTAAATCATAAGATATAAAAGCACGTTGTTCCGCCGGAATTATCTTTCGGTCTGCATACCTTACTTGTAAAGCATCATGAATACCTGCTTTATGGAAGGCGGTATTCCATGCTTCCACTCCTTCCTTTACTGCCTGGAAGTATTCCTTCGGAAAAAGGGTATCTACATAGAAAGTAAGCGGTTGTGACATATCCCAACGAAGAATCAATGAATCTTCTACCATACAATAAGGATTTTGCGAGTAATCTTTGAAACTCAATGTCCGGTAAGGTATTCTGTAATCTGCCAGGCGGATCTGATCTTTTTTCAGAGGTAGCAAGCGTACTGCACAAGTGACTTCCAAAGGCATACTACCTTCAGGCAATAGAACGGCAGAACTGGACAGCATATATCTTTCCGCTTCAACTCCATGATAGCGCCTGACCGTAAACGACACACCTTCCTTAAAAGGATGTATTTTCATTATTTCCGACAGTTCCGGAACCAAGGAACGAATAAAACTATCATTATAGCTGAACCAGTCATCGCCAGTCATCAGATACTCTGTTATCCGAATAATAGCTCCCTGCTCTTTTGAATAGGCCACCACCGGATAGCTTTTACCGGCAGGTTGCCTGTTCGACAACGAGAAAGATTGCTGATATGTGCTTTTTTCATCTAAAATACGCTCTGTATAAAACGGTTTTTGAAAGCAAATTGTAGCTTTATCCGGAGATATAATACGCACTACTCCCAGTCCGTCAACCGGACGATTCAACAAATCAAACCCTCGGTCTATCTGTCCACTGACTTCAATTTCCCGCCCGATATATTTTTCGGGTATTTCCAAATAGATTTCTTTTTCCGCTACATACACAGGAAACACACCGTCGACCTTATCCATCCCGGCAACAAAAAACTCGTCAAATGACTTGACGGAATCCTGTGCCTGAAGCAAAGCTGTGACACACAACAATATACCAATCACATATCTTCTTCTCTTCATGAATTTCTTTATTTACTTTTCATCATTAAAACAAAATACTATCTACAAGAAACATTGCCCGTTTTTGGGCAACCGGATCCGTAATCTTATGGCTATAATCAAGACTTTCCTCCTTTATTCTATTCAAAGCCTGCATAATGGAAACCAATAATCTCGACGAAGTTATCTTTTCTGATCTATCCAACAATTTAACAAGTTTACTCACATAAAGCAGCTGCACTTTATACTTGGCGTCACTTACAGGAATATTGTCAGCCCATTCGGTAAATAATTCTTTATGTATGCTTTCCAAAAACTCATCTACAGACAACATATCCTCACAAACATTCTCCGTTCTTTCCACTTCCCGGAGGGAACGAATCATTTCCGACATCAGCTCTTCATAAAAGCGATCGAACTCCCGACTACCGTCTATTTCTAATTTAGCGGTAAGTTTTTCATCAAACATCCACACAGGCGGTTGTAATATATAAGCCTGTATAAAGCTCATAACCTTCTTATTGTAATCGGCTTTTTCGGGTATGTAAATATTCTCATCATCCGGCTCAGCAAGACGTTTCCCGCCCAAATGAGACAAAACGTGCTGTACCCACTGTTTATAATGCTCCAATACCGCTTCATAACGCCCCTGTAATACACGCAAAGACGTTTTATCCGTCACATTCCAGACATCCGGATGTTCACACAAATATTTCAGATTCTCTATTCCCTGTGTATTAACCATAACATGGTCATTACCCAAATCTTCTGCCTGAGCCCTTACATCCATTCTGCCCGAAAAATGTAACGAGGGATCTTTCTGTTTTTCCTGATTCCAAAGGCTCCTGTTCTTTTCTCTTTCAGAAGCATCTTTACCCGGAAATATACGGTAGCCCCATTCAATAGCCCACTTATCATATTCGCCGACACGTACCCGCCTGTTTCTCAAATCAACTTTATCTTGAGGACGCAAAGCATAATTACACCGCACATAATCCATTATGGAACTACCAATACTATATTGACTTAAAAAGTCATTATCACGTAATTGATCGATGGAGTAATGAGAACTACCCAGAAAGTTATGTTCCAACCCTAATGTATGACCCACTTCATGTGTCAATACTTGTTTTATCTGTTCGTATTGCAAAGAGTCCGGCAGCTCTATATTCCATGCCTGCGGATCATTCGCTCCACATTGAGCAAAATACCATTTCTGTTCCAAATTCAAGACACTGCAAAAAATACCGATGTGGCAAGCTATAATCTCACCGGACCGGGGTTCGCATGGAGTCGGTCCATAAGCGTTATTTTGTCCTGATATCTTCCATGAGATGAACGGATAAGTACTGTCATAAATACTAAAATCAGGATCTTCCTCAACGGTAGGAGCCAGTCGCGCATCAATGGCGTTCTTAAATCCAGCTTTCTCGAAAGCCGGACGCCAGTCACGCACCGCTTCAATGATACAGTCGATGTACTTTTCCGGTGTATTACGATCTATATAAAAAATAATAGGTTGTATGGGTTCTACCAGTTCCCCCCTCATGTATCTTTCTTCATCTTCCGCCCTTATTTCCAGCCGCCATCGTTTGACAACAGATTTCCGAATAGCAGGCTGATTCCCTTGAAAACACTCCTTGCTGATAGAAAAATAAGCTCCGGTATTTGCAGCAACTGCCTCCAACGGTCTTTTTGACAGTAATTTTATGCAGATACCTGTATCCCAGTCTCCAATATAAGGAGGTGCAACAGGCTTACCTGGTATTTTCATTGACGAACTTCGATAAACTCGTGATGCGTGTATCAACAAGCGGTTGTCATATCCTTTAATTTCCTTGATATAATCTTTCTCTCTTAAACGCGTACCTATCAATAAATCAAAAGATACAATATCAAGAGTAAACAAAGGAAAATCTTTTAATACTTCACCAATCTCTATCAAGCTGCTTCCCTGATTCCTAGCTTTAATCGGTAATATCTTATAAAGCCTTTCGTTCCCACGTTGGGCGGCGATTTTTGCATACGTTCCTTCAGGATTTTCTATCACCCTCTCATATTGTGGATCCATCATCCACAACTCGTCACCCTGTTTACGGAAACTGAAAAATACCGGACCTATCATGTCACCCGCATATCCGAATTTCTTTTCCATATCCCGGTCCGGACGGGCAGGAGCTGTCAGGATAGTTGTCGTTACGGCAAACTCACGTCCAATCAATGAATCCGGGATTTCCCAATAGATATGTTTATCACTTCGGTAGGTAGTAAACATACCGGGAATAACTTCCACTGGTGCTTCTTCTTTAATAAAAGTTGTAATACTTTGCTGTTGCCCGTACAGACAAGTACAGACAACAGTAAGAAATACTACACCGATAATTCCTTTTAGCATAAAGACCGGTTTATACTATTCATAATTATAGCTAATATCAACAATCTTCCCAATAGGCTGATCGGGATCTTCGTAAACACAAATGCTGTTTTCTTCACGAGCTACATCGCCCGCCACTGTCAATTGCAATTCTACAACTACACCTTTGTCAGCAGTATTGATACCCAACCCGAGAGACATACCTAGTTTCTCCTTATATTCGCCCGTTTCCTCATCGTCATCTTCCTCTCTCACACTTTCAGGGTCCTTAAATTTTAAACTAACTATCTGTGCTGACGGATCAGTTTCATAAGTATAAAGTTCAATTGCTCTTCCGCGGTCAAGATCAATGCGATATAATTTATTACCCGATGTCATAAATATAAGGTTTGCCGTATACGCGTAAGAAGCTGCAAATTTTGCTGTTTCTACATTTACTTCGGACGGTAAAGCAATCGCATACCGGGCAGCACAAATCGGATCTTCATCTTGCGCACTGAATTTAAACACAGTCAGCTCTTTTCCGTTCCGAGGAGAAGCAATCGCATAAGCAAAATTTCCCCAATTTCCCCCCGTAACAATATCATGTATTTCTAAAGACGGATCAATTACATCCGGATCAAACAAATTAGATTCGTCTGACATTGAATACGTGGATACAGGCTTCTGGTCACTCCATTTAGTACCATAATTACGTATACTTTGAGTAGCCTGATTCATCATATAATCATAATAACCCGGAATAGATGCACTAAGAAAACGATGATTTTCAGAATCAAAAAACAAAAAGCCTCCTCCATACGAACCATAAGCGGAAATAGCAGGAAACTCACTTTCTTTTTTTACCGAGAATGGTACACAAAATCCATCCATAGGAGCACAATATGCTTTTCCACTATTTACAAACAATTCACCATGAGCACTCATCTTATAAAACTCAATATTCAACGGTTCCCCTTTTCCCGTCGGTTCAAAAAGTATTTTATTCGACGGATATCTCGTTATTAAAGTACTTGGAGTCAATAAGGCCAAGTCCTGATCGGTTACTACCATTAACGCCGGACTTACTTTAAAACCAAAAAAACCTAGCATACTACTCAAATACGAATCCCCATAGTTTTTTCTTGCACTTACCGCCAAAGGTTTTCCTTCTAACGGAAATGACTGATTCAGTTCTGATTTAAAGACATCCGGATAAACATAATATCCTTCCGGAGTACCCTCTATCGCTCCTAATACTCCCTTTCCTTCTTTTTCCTGCAATACAAACCAGCAAGGATTTAAAGGACGAATAATTGCAACTTCACCTATCTGATACCAAGTTGTTCCACTCTTTTTATCCGTAATGACCAACATCAAACCTATATTTTCCGATTCATAAGGCTCGACTGTTACTTTACATTCTTTGCCTACGGAATAATCTTTATAATCACTAAGTCTGTCCGACCCCGCTTTCTTTCCTTCGATTGTTTTCTTCCATTGAAACACAAGGTTTTCCTCATTTTGCTCCAAAGTCTGAGAAATCTCGGGTATAATTGAAACTTCCACTGCTTCCTCTTTAGGCATACGTACCTTCGTTTCAGGTATTACGATATTCATTGTATTTACATCATGATAATCGTAATCTCCCTTGTCATCGTAACAGCCTGTTTGCAATAAAGCCGCTCCGATAAAACTTACTATACAGATGATATATTTCCTCATAACGTTTCTTTTTAATCTTATTCATATTCTATTTCATCACCTTCTTCACCTAAAATCGGTGGATTCCCCGCCTCCTTATATTCTCTATAAGCTTGCTTGATTACATCAATATCTTCATCTTCCAAGTCATCCCATACACGTTGACATACATCCATAATAAACATATATTTAGCATCGCTATAACTGCCAAATCCCACATAATCACTCCATTCGGTCGGTTTCAACTCCCATCTGACATTTAAAACGATTTGATTCTTTTCTACCAGACCTTTATCAAACTGATGAAGAGGGTTATTCAAATCAAACTCCAGATAACAACCATAGATATTCCTACCTGCCTGTACTTTCGGACGATTTATTTTATAATAGAATATCTGGCAAACTGTATCAAGGTCAGTATATGTATACTTGCTTTCCAATAATACATCCACTGAATTCTGATAATCATTATTCGGAGTTACTTTCACACAGAAATCACGATTCTCTTTCAAAAAATCTCCTTGTATTCTTACCTCGAAACTGTCTACAGCATAAGGTTCTTTCTTCACATAATCCGTATCAACCAAAGTACGGACATGCGTAGTGCTACCATAGAAATTGATACGAGGTGTCTGATCATATAAGTCTATCTCGTTTTCACTGCATCCTACATAAATGCCGCAAACAAGAATAACTAAAACAAAATATATAATACGTTTCATAATGCTTCATCATTTAGAGTTGTTTCCAAAAATATACTCGTCATCCGGCAACGTCATCTGATAATGGGCTTCAGTCATCGTTTCAATCCCACAACCATAATAAGTGCTATAATTATGCGCTTTCAAGAAATAGAAAAGTTGACCTTCCGCGAAATATTCTTTTCTATATTCTTTCATTATCTCATTAATACGTTTAGTCTGGTTTTTGTCTTCTTCCGAAGTATTATCAAGGTCATCATATCCGGTAGTCGGTATTTCATCACTATAAGAGATACCACGTGCAAAACGTACGGTATTTAACGCGTCAGCACTTTCCGATGCAGAAGGAACACATTCTGCTACAATATAATACATTTCGGGTAAGCGTATCAAAGGGATAGCGTCAGCACCGGAATAAGCATATCCGCCATTCAAAGGTTTCTGATTATATTTTCTACAAAAAACATCTGTCCGACTTGCCCCATTAATAACCTCAAACATTTCCGTATTTTTTCTCCAGTCAGTATTCCCTGCATCGGCAGTTTCATAGAAGAATTTAAATTTATCTCCATCCAGATAGAAATGTTGCTGAGTATTGGTATTCTCCATATCCATATAATTTCCAATAAGCAAATTGGAGAATTCATTGACTGTTATTCCAAAGATTTGCTCTGCGTAGCGTATGGAATTGTAATTGGAAGCAGTCTGCGATTTATACAATGTAAAATACTTAGAGGCAGCAATCACTTGTTTAGCGTACTCTGTGGCCAATCCTTTACTTTCCGCATCACCTTTGTAACAATATACACGAGCCAGCATAGCTTTAACCGCATATAAATTCATACGAAACTCACGATTGACAAGAAAATGATTTTTATCTATAAAATCTTCATCCGTCTGATCGGTAAAGAAATCAAGAGGATCACTCTCTTTCAGTAATTTTTCAGCGTCATTCAAATCTTTGAGAATAGCGTCAACCACTTCGCTGGCTGGTAAAACAGGAGTGGCATCCTTATCAAAAGCAGTACGGTAAGGTATAGCTTTGGATGCAGGATGTTCTTTATAAACAGGACCGAACATACGCAACAAATCAAAATGAAGAAAAGCACGAAGCCCGAGTGCTTCTCCCTTCATAGTTTCATAATATCGTTCGGTAACTAAAACATCTTTATTTTTGTCTACGTACTCCAAGAAGTTATTAATATTGGCTATGATGTTATACATCGTTGAGTAAATCCCATTCTTCTTACTCAAAAATATGTTCTCATAATCGAATACGATACTTTGGTCGAAAACAGCATTTGTATTATACCCCGGATAATCGGAATATAATCCTGCCAACTCATCCAAATAAGCATAAGTCAAGTCTCCGGCATATAATGTCGTGGTTCCCAACTTCAAATAAATACCTGTAAGCGCATCCTTAAATCCTGATTCCGACTCAAATTGCTTGTCGGTAGGAATAGAAGTCTTCGGAGATACATCCAACCAGTCGCTGCAAGACATAAGTCCCAGCATTGTTGTTGTTAATAGTATATATATTATCTGTTTCATACAAATATGTTTTTAATTAGAAAGCAACATTCAAAGCAAATGTAAACTGACGGGAATACGGATAGTACAAACCTCTTTCGCGTTTCACTGTAGACCAATAGAAAAAGTCTTCCATATTAAACGTCACTTTAGCGGAACTCAATCCCCAATGACTAATAAATTTTGTATTAGTACGATCCATACGATAGTAAACAGACAACGAACTTCCCTGGAATATATTTTCATCCATTATAAACCGGGAAGTGGCTTTCGTTTCCAAACCGTTAGGATTAAGAGCACGGAACTGTGCCTTATCACCTGGTTTCGCCCAACGTAGCTGAGTTACCCGTCGATCTACATTATATTTCAAATTAGCATTTTCCACCTTGTCAAGCAAAGTCTGATTATATACCTGACCGCCAAACTGATACCTGAAGCTGACGTCTGCTCCCCAACCTCTGTATGTAAAGGAAGAATTAATATATCCTTGCCATTTAGGTTCTGTATTACCAATAGGTACTACATCATTCGCACTCCAGTTAACGGCACTCGTCATCTCCCCGTTACGTTTCAATAATATTTCATCTCCGGAAGCCGGATCAATACCTAATGAACGTACTACCCAAATACGGGAAAGAGATTCACCTTCTTCATAACGTGGCAACGGCGTATCTTTTAAATCTGATGCACTTTTATCATTTCTGTATTTCATCGCTTCCGATATTTTCAATAGTTTGTCAGTATTATGAGAACCGTTTACTGTAATTGTCCAATAAGCTTGTTTAGCAGTGTTTTTATAAGGAATAGCCGAGAGAGAAATTTCCCAACCCTTATTCTCTATCTTTCCCAGATTTTCCGGATAACTGCTGAAACCAAGAGAAGGAGCAAGACTTATATTGGCAACCATATTATCTGTTATTTTCCGATAATATTCCACACGTGCAGTAAAACGCTGATCGAAAAAACCGAGTTCCAAGGCAAGATTAGTACTTTTTGTAGTCTGCCATTTTAAACTTTCATTATGCATAGCCAAGATTTCCGAACCTGTTGCATCCGACGAGTAATAAGGAAGCAGTAAATTGGAATATGTATAATAACCATGTGCCTGATAAGGATCAAAACCTTGGGAACCGGTCGTACCGTATGTACCCCTCAAAATGAAATCGGAAATAAAAGATACATCTTTCATGAAGTTCTCTTTTTTCAAATCCCAGCGCAATCCTGTTGACCAGAAAGGAGCCCAACGGTTATTTTTTCCAAACTGTGAAGAACCGTCCAAACGTATATTAAAGTCGAACGAATACTTATATTTATAAGAATAGCCTCCCGCAGCCACCCAACCAATGGAGCGTGTTGTCCTCTCATCTCCTGTCACTTTTTCATTATATTTCTTACCAAATAGCAAGTTATCCATATTATCATTCGGAAAACCGGTTACATAGTTTCCATAGGTTTCCGAATTATTCTCCAATACACTCATACGTGCATTAGCAGTCAGGTAGTGATCTTCCAGTTGCTTATTCCAGCTTCCTGTTAAATCTATGCCCCAATTGACAGCTTCACTCTGACTTCTGCGGTAATCACCTCTTAAGGTAGGATCAGTCACATTATCAAAAAGCGTATGTTGTGCAGGACGAAAAATATCACGATGTCCTACGCTTTTGGACAAATTAAAAGCTCCTTCAAACCGTAATTCATTAGTAGGATTATATTCCACCTTGAAAAGTTCACGTACTGTAAAGTTTTTACTTTGGTCTTTACTGTTGAATGTTGTATTATACATCGGATTCAAGTAGCTCGACTCACCACCCACTCCTTCGAAATTATCAAGCCGTTTTTGTATTTCTCCGTTCTCTCCATACGGACGCAGATAAGGATTCAAACGGGTATATTCACTAAAACTTCCCCACGGAGACTCATTAGCTACCGAATTATCCAACGTAATGCTATTCTTTAACAACACTTTTTTCAGGCGATACTGAAAATCAAGTGAACCGGTCAATACATCACGCTTACTGTCTTTCATCACACCCGGAGAACTATTATATCCGACATACATCCGATAACGCAAAGCTTCGTCACCACCTTCCAACGTAACCGTATGCCGCTGTTGGAAAGCTGTTTGCAAAGGCTTGTCCAGCCAATAAGTATTTACTCCTGCCAGCACTTCACGCAATTTTGATTGATAGAGCTGCCATTTTTCAACTGTCTCGCCACCGTATGTATAAAGCCCGCTTTGCAACTCTGCGTCTATCTTCTCTCTTGCATTCATTAAATTATATCCGGTCATATCTGGAGCTTCAATACGAAGTTCCCCACCATAAGTCACCCAAATCCGTCCCGGTTTGGGAGTCTTGCTTTCGATAACAATTACTCCATTTGCCGCACGCGAGCCGTAAATAGCTGTAGCTGCCGCATCTTTCAACACAACGATAGAAGCAACACGGTCGGGATCCATATCGGCAAGTGTCTGTATGGTGATTTCAAATCCGTCCATGATAAGCAGCGGTTGATTGGCATAGGTCTCATATTCGCCCTGAACTGCTAATACGTCATTACTGGTAGAATTAAAATCTACCGCAGACTGTGTAGCCATATCCATATTTGCACCGCCACGCATACGCATATCAGGCAGATTATTCGGATTAGACCCCATATTGATATTATCCATGATGCGAAGCCCGGGAGCGACAGCAGCTATCGCTTTAGCCACATTATTCGTACTATATTTTTTCAGGTCTTCACCCTTGATAGTAACAGCAGAACCGGTGAATCCCTCTTTCTTCCTATTGAACATACCTGTCACCACTACCTCATCCAGTGCCTTTGTATCAGACTTCATCACTACCGACATATAGGATGAAGGATTCAAGAACTGGGTTTCCAAACCTACATACGATATTCTGACTCGGCTATCTTTCGGAACATCAGAGAGCTGAAAATTACCATTATTATCTGTAATAGTACGGATATTACTAGGACCTTCCACTATAATAGTGGCACCAATAACCGGAAGTCCGTCTTCCTCGGAAAAAACTTTTCCTTTTACTTGTGAAAAAACCTTTTTAGAATCCTTTTTTGTAATATTGATAAATTGTCCGTCAATGTGATATTTCAACGGATTTTTTCCAATAATCACTTTCAATGCTTCATCAACTGTAGCTTTTTCTACTTTTCCTGTAGAAGTATAAGAACTGATTTCATCGTAGATAAAAAGCACTTTATATCCCGATACCTTTTCAAAACGTTTAAAAATAGAGGGCAACCCTTCATTTTTAAACTCCATTGTTATTTGCTTTTCCTTACCTGTTTGCGCTTCAACACGCCATGAATAGGCAAAAAGGAAAAACAAGAACAAGACAATGAACTTTTGTGCTTGATTCTTTTTCATAAGCCTGAATAGTTAAATAATATTTCATTCTTTTAATTGTATACGAAGTTTAAAAAAGAATGGTTACCCTTAAAAGAGTTTTTTTTTCAGAAATATATTTTTCTATTCAGATTTATATCTTTTTGCTTGCTTTTTATTCAATAATTAGTTTTCCTGCTTCAAAATAAGCATGTATTCTCTCCATTCGATTCAATAATTCAATCAAATGAAAGATATCTTGATGACGATTTGCAAAGAAATGCATACGAAGATCCATGATTTTGCTATTGCGGAACTCAATATCTATATTATACCAACGCCCTATTTCTTTCATCATGTCAACCAGAGCAACATCGTCAAAATAGAAAAATCCTTCCTTCCAATATAAAAATGATTCAATATCCACCTCTTTCACAGCAAATGTTCCGTTAGAAGAAAGTTGTGCACTTTGTCCCGGCATCATTTCAACACTATGAACTCCACAAGTATCGCTAACAGCCACTTTTCCTGTAATGAGCGTAACACGAACGTCAGTAGGAGAGTAGCTACGCACATTAAATTCCGTTCCTAATACGCGAACCTGTATATTTCCAGTTTTTACAATAAAAGGATGTTCTGCATCTTTAGTAACTTTAAAATAAGCTTCACCTTCCAAAGAGACGACTCTTTCTTTTCCTTTAAAAATCGTAGGGTAAGCTAATCGGCTGTCTGAATTCAAGAAGACTTCGGTTCCTTCGGATAAAACAACTTTGAATGTCTCTCCCCTGGGAATACTTAATCTATGTATCTGTATTCTCTGCTTTCCCACTTCCTTAGTTTCTGTTTGAAGAAGAGCACGACTATAATCTATTTCTTTAGAAGACAACTGTGCAGTAGAGGAAGACGAAAGAGATTCTACCACTTCTTTTAGTGGCTTTATTTCCTTCTCATCATTCACTTGTAAAGTGACTTGTTGGGCAACATGATTGGCTTGAAACACTTTAATGATTTCCGGTTGCGACGAAATCATCATTGCACGCAAAACTAAAATTATGACAACAGTTGCCGCTACACCTGTGATACTGGTCCACAACAGCATGCGTGTATTTTTTCTTCGATCGTTTTTAGAATGTTTATTATGAAAATCTGCCAGTTCATTCCGGACATCAATTGCCAGCATATTTTGTTTTTTCTGCATCTCTATCACAATTTCTGCCAAATCAGAACATGCTTGCAAGCACTCCTCATCTTCTTTCAAATTATGTAATTGATCAGCAGTTATATGAGAACGATTCTCCATAATTTCCAGGAGTTCTTCTTCCGACTTGCTTATATTTATATTCTTTTCATCCATAAATAATGTATTCAATATATATATTTACGTTTTAAAGTCTATTCCGGTTACCCTCTTGGCCCAATTCTTCGCGAAGAATACGCAAAGCCTTTACTATATTCTTATGAATAGCCGCAACACTTACATTCAATTCTTCGGCCACTTCTTTATATTTCTTATTATGAATATAGCATGCTTCCAATATATGATAATTATAAGGAGTCAACTTTTCCATAGCTTTACGAATACGCAAAACACGAGAATCAGAATGTTGTGAATCGACTTCTATCATTTTATCAGTTAATTGCGAAGTAAACTCTACATATTCTTCATGGATATTTTGCTTGCGAAGATAGTCAATGCAACGTGTACGAATGATTGTATAAAGATAAGTTTTAGCCGTCGCTTCTTCTATCTTTTCATAATTACGCCACAAATACTCAAAAGCATCACTTACGATATCTCTGCATACCTCAGCGTCATTTATAAAATAATATGCAAAATATACAAACTGTGCATACCATTCATTAAACATTTTGTCAAAAGTAGCCCTGTCATCCATTTAATATCGTATTCTTCTATTATTTCTGGCAGACAAATATACATTAAAACTTAATACGCAGTTGCATTTGTACATCTGCTTTTTTATTTCCACAGATCAAATCATTGCCCGAACCGATCTCATTCCGGTCTAAATAGACTGTTTCGCCAAACTTGGTTATGAACAACCAGTGCTTATTCAGTTCATATCTGAGGCGGACGCTACAGCGAAACCCACGTCCTTGGAAGGACGGAGTGTAAAACGTATAAAGCAATCCGCTTTCCGAAGCATATACACGCGAATCATAATCGTCTGTAAAAAAGTAACTGCCCTGAACGTCAGCAAACAGCCTGGTCCAAGGCAGTTGGGAGGATATCATTTGTGTAACCTGATATCCTATATTAGCAGCTCTGTCCTGAGAATGAAAATGATTATAATCTAAAGTTGTACGACTGCTTAACACATCTCCTAAAGAATAGTTCAAACGGTAGCGAAGTTGATGGTGAAAAATAGGAAGTGTTAGTGTTCCTTTACTACCTGTCCAATCCCTTTCTTTGCGTTTATAGCGATACTTCAAATCCATCGAAATATTATTTTGCGGAGTAAAAGTAGATTGAATCAATACATCCGCTCCACGAGAAGCTTTATTGACTCTGTATTTTTTCCACGGAAAGGAAAACAAGTCGAATGAAGCAAAAAACCTCCAACGGGCAAAAGGAGAGGTTTCCAACCCGAGATAATATCCCTGCTCATTCTGGGTCGTACTTCCTTCCCCGAAAGAATGAGCGAACATTGCCCAATAATTATAGGAATAGAACCGGTGTATCAACATAAGTCTCGTGTTCTGAACCGGTGAATATTGCAAACGGTTCAAGGAAGCCCAACCTTGTTTTCCCATCGCCGTCTCTCCCTGAAAAGAAAAACGATGCCAGCGATAAGCATAATCTACTCCCAAGTTATAAAAGTTATTCCCATGAAGATTGTATTTGGAATAGCCTGTTAATTCCGGTTCATACGATCGGTTGAAAACATAATAAATACCGGTGATACCCAACTTGATATGGTTCTGTTGATAAGTTATATTTCCACCTGCCGACTGTAATGTGAACAAGTTCCGCTTACCCGCTTCTTTCCGGCTCCGGTGCAGCCCGGTTTTATAAATAGATGTAATCTCTCCGTCGGTTAGCACTCCATCCTTTTTCCGATGTGAATAAAATGCGGAAACATCCCAATGATTATCTACACTCACCGTAGCCGCCACTCCCCGAAAGTAATTGTATTCGTCCGTAGAAGAGTGTTTCTTTATTCCACCGCTACGATTATTGAAAGAAGAAGCATAGATCGTTTTCCCCATCAGATAATCCGTACTAACCACTAGCCCTTGACCGAAACTTAACCGATAGTTACCAACAGCTAATGTTTTCAACCGACCACAGTTTTTCAACAGCAGATAAAAAGAATAATAATCATAGCCGTACCGATTATGCAAAGCTCCGAAAGGCTCTCCCGCATCTTTCTCGGCAACCACTCCCGCATAAAGCTGATCACTATATCGAAAACCATATTTCACAGAGTTATAAACAGAAGGTCCCAGATAGGTATGTTCATAACCTTTCCGCTTATAAAACGGTATATCCATGCGAGTTAACACTTCATGCTTACCATATTTAGCTGCACTTTTCAACATAGTTTTCCACTGAAAAACAGGCTCATTGTTAATAGCTTCTACACAAACAAAAGGCAATAGATACTGGATAGTCTGCCTGTCTATATCCTCTACCAACTGAAGTTCATAAATAGTTTTCATCTGTCCGTGAATATAGATATATGCCAACAGATGTTCGATCTGAATATCGCTCAGAAAAGGAAATTGTTCAAGTTGTTCACGAGTGGCGATATTCAAATTAACCGGTTCTTTCAAACGACCGGAAAGTTCTTCCAACTCATTTTCCCAATTCAAGGTATTCACAGAGTTATCAATATCATTATTAACAGATAAATCTTCGAGAATATCCTCTAAAAGACTTTCAGCGGGGTTTTGAGCACTACAAGCAGGAATTATGAACAGGCTGTTTATAATACTTATCAACCGGATTAGTTGAGTAGTTTTCATCAATAAAAAGTATTTTATTCCTTGCTTTCTTTACAGACAAGGGCGCAAAGATACTTTAAATAGGTTAACATCTTTGTGAAAAGACTAAATAATAAAATTTTAGTTCTATTTTTGTACCGTGAAAAGAAGGCTTAACATAGTAGTAATGACACTGTTCGCTATCGTTTGCTGTTCGCTGAAAACGCAGGCACAGGAAAAGCAAAGCATCAATGGATACTTGGTTCCCATGTGTATCTACAATGGAGATACAATTCCATGTGTCCAGTTAAGAACTGTATATATCTTCCGTCCGCTGAAATTCAAGAATGAAAAAGAACGCAGAGAGTACTATCGCCTCATACGCAATGTGAAAAAGGTATATCCTATCTCTAAAGAAATCAACCAGGCTATCATCGAAACTTACGAATATCTCCAAACTCTACCTAATGAAAAAGCACGCCAAAAACACATCAAACGGGTAGAAAAAGGGTTGAAAGAACAATATACCGCCCGAATGAAAAAACTCTCTTTCGCACAAGGGAAATTGCTGATAAAGCTAGTAGACCGCCAAAGTAACCAAACCAGTTATGAACTGGTGAAAGCATTTATGGGACCTTTCAAAGCAGGATTCTATCAGGCATTTGCCGCACTGTTCGGTGCTAGCCTGAAAAAGGAATATGATCCACAAGGAGAGGACAAGCTAACAGAACGTGTGGTGTTGATGGTGGAGAACGGACAAATCTGATACATTATCCACTAATTCACAGAAGCTATTAACTCAACTGTTGATAACCGAATTGTCAGCTATTAACAACTGACAAGTGCCTTATTAATAACTGCTCTGACAACTATTTACATTAAAGTTACCGGATAGTTATTAACAAAATAAGAACCTTTAATAATCAGAGAATTAACTAAATAATAAACCGGTTATCAACCATTTATTAACCAACACGGAAGTGTGTTCTCAACGTAGTTTTTTGAACAAATCCCAAATGACAATTCCGGTGGTTACCGAAACATTCAAGGAGTGCTTGGTTCCGTATTGGGGAATTTCTATACAGCCATCCGAGTGGTTGATAACTTCCTGCTGCACTCCTTTCACTTCATTTCCCATCACAATGGCGTATTTTTTGGTCTTATCCAATTCGAGCTTATCCAACATAATGCTTCCTTCCGCCTGTTCTACGGAATAGACAACATACCCCTCTTTCCGGAGGTTATCAACCGCATCAACAGCGTTATTAACATACTTCCAATCGACAGTAAACTCAGCACCCAAAGCCGTCTTATGCATTTCGGGGTGTGGAGGAGTGGCCGTTATGCCACAAAGGTAGATACATTCAATACGGAATGCATCCGATGTACGAAATACAGAACCTATATTATGCAGACTACGAATATCGTCCAGCACCACTACCAAAGGCAGTTTTTCGGCTTGTTTGAACTCTTCGGCACTAATACGGTTCAACTCTGTTATTTTCAGTTTACGCATACGTCTTTTCTTTATATGATGTTCTTGTTTCCTTTATATTGCGTTCTTGTCGCAAAGGTAACTCTTTTCTGTTAACAGAGATGTTGATAACGGTTTAAAACCTGTCAAAACTATCGGCAAAGATTTTGAAAAATAATTCTTGCATTATTCAAAAGAAGGTATAAGAGGCCTTCGTTATGAACATTCCAAAAAACTAACCCAAAACTTTCTACACAGACATAAACATATTTTTCAGCACTTATCTGCCTGTTTATATCCATAAAGTTTTTAACTTTGCACTTTATCAACAGGGAGTTAATAGCAAACTTCCATTTGACGGCATTTAACGATGCTTTCATTGATAATGAAGCAAGTAGGATAGAATATCTTGTCCTTTATATCAGTTCATAACCCACTCATAAAGCAGAAGTATGGACTAATAACTTATCCGGCAAGAAAAATCGTATTTATTTGCTAACATTATTAACAGGCTATCATCACTAACAAAGGATTTTTTTTAAAAGGAAAGAAATAAGAATATTATTATGAATGAACTCATAAAGGCTATTAACGAGCTAAAGAAAGAAAAGAATGCAATCATTCTGGGACACTACTACCAGAAGGGGGAAATACAAGACATCGCCGATTATGTTGGCGACAGTTTGGCATTGGCTCAATGGGCAGCCAAAACGGAAGCGGACATTATTGTGATGTGTGGCGTTCACTTTATGGGGGAAACGGCAAAGGTGCTTTGTCCGGACAAGAAAGTGCTGGTGCCCGATATGGCGGCAGGTTGTTCGTTGGCGGACAGTTGTCCGGCGGATCAGTTTGCACAGTTTGTCAAAGAGCACCCGGGATACACCGTTATTTCTTACGTCAATACGACGGCTGCGGTGAAAGCGGTAACGGATGTGGTGGTGACTTCCACCAATGCGAAGCAGATTGTGGAAAGCTTCCCAAAAGATGAGAAAATAATCTTTGGTCCGGATCGGAATCTGGGAAATTATATCAACTCAGTTACGAACCGGAATATGTTGCTTTGGGACGGTGCCTGTCATGTGCATGAACAGTTCTCTGTTGAAAAGATTGTGGAATTGAAGACGCAGCATCCCGAAGCATTGGTGCTGGCACATCCCGAATGTAAGAGTACGGTTTTGAAACTGGCGGATGTGGTAGGGTCTACGGCAGCATTGTTGAAGTATGCAGTGAATCATCCGGAAAACACCTATATTGTGGCTACCGAATCGGGTATCTTGCATGAGATGCAGAAGAAGTGTCCGCAGACGACGTTTATCCCTGCTCCACCGAACGATAGTACGTGCGGATGTAACGAGTGTAGCTTCATGCGATTGAATACGTTAGAGAAGCTCTATGAATGTTTGAAGAATGAGTCGCCGGAAATTACGGTAGATCCGGAGGTAGCGAAGAAAGCTGTGAAGCCGATTCAACGGATGTTGGAGATTTCGGCTAAGTTGGGATTATAAAATTATAGAATCTAATATACTATGAAACTAAAATCATTCTTATTTTTTTTGTTATTGGGTTCTGTTTCTATTTTACAGGCTTCCGATAGGCCTCTAATTAAGATAGAAACAGAACGGACCAGCCTGATCTATCAGGTGGGGGATAACGGGCGTTTATATCAGAAGTATCTTGGTAAAAGACTGAACCATGACTCTGATATACAATTTCTTCCGCAGGGAACCGAAGCTTATCTGACTCATGGTATGGAAGATTACTTTGAACCGGCTATCCACATGCGGCATAATGATAACAACTCTTCATTGCTGCTTAAGTATGTGGAGCATTCGAACGAACCGAAAGGTGACGGAGTCAACGAGACGGTGATTACACTCAAAGATGATAAATACCCCGTTACGGTGAAGCTTCATTATATAGCTTACGGCAAAGAGAATATCATCCGTACTTTCAGTGAAATCAGCCATCAGGAGAAGAAACCTGTTACCCTTAGTAAATACGCTTCTTCCATGCTGCACCTGAATAGTAGCAGATATTTTCTGACTGAATTTTCCGGCGACTGGGCACATGAAGCCAATATAACCGAAAGGGAACTGGATTTTGGTAAGAAAGTGGTGGATACAAAATTGGGTACACGTGCCAATTTGTTTGTTTCTCCTTTTTTCCAACTGTCTTTAGGTAATCCTTCACAGGAGAATGCAGGTGAAGTGCTTGTAGGTACTTTGGGATGGACAGGCAATTTCCGTTTTATTTTCGAGGTGGACAATAAGAACGAGTTGCGCATCATCAGTGGTATTAACCCGTATGCTTCTGAATATAAACTTCCCGCCAACGAAGTTTTCCGTACTCCGGATTTCTATTTCACTTATAGTTGTCAGGGTAAGGGTGAGGCCAGCCGTAGTTTTCATGATTGGGCACGCAATCATCAGGTAAAGAAGGGTGGTGAAACACGCATGACTTTATTAAATAATTGGGAAGCAACTTATTTTACTTTCGATGAAAATAAACTGATCGGTCTGATAGATGAGGCTACCAAATTGGGAGTGGATATGTTTCTGTTGGATGACGGCTGGTTTGCTAATAAGTATCCTCGTAGCAGTGACCGTCAGGGATTGGGTGACTGGGAAGAAACGGCAGACAAACTTCCGAACGGAATCGGACGTCTTGTCGAAGAATCACAAAAGAAAGGCATTAAATTCGGTTTGTGGATAGAGCCGGAGATGGTGAATCCCAAGAGCGAGCTTTATGAAAACCATAAAGATTGGGTGATTCATCTGCCTAACCGCGATGAATATTATTTCCGCAACCAAATGGTGCTTGATCTTAGTAATCCGAAAGTGCAGGATCATGTATTCGGCGTGGTAGATAAGTTGATGACCAAGTATCCGGGTATTGCTTTCTTCAAATGGGACTGCAATAGCCCTATTACAAACATTTATTCAATGTATCTGAAAGAAAACCAGTCTCATTTGTATATTGATTATGTGCGTGGACTCTATAAAGTGTTGGACAGAATCAAGGCGAAGTACCCTGATCTTCCTATGATGTTGTGTTCCGGTGGTGGCGGACGTTCTGATTATGAAGCCTTGAAATATTTTACAGAGTTTTGGCCAAGCGACAATACTGATCCTATCGAACGTCTTTTTATCCAATGGGGATTTTCGCAGGTATTTCCCAGTAAAACACTGTGTGCTCATGTTACCACTTGGAATCGTGGAACCAGCATTAAGTTCCGTACGGATGTTGCTATGATGTGTAAATTGGGATTTGATATTAAGTTGGATGATATGAGTCAGAGCGATCACTTGTATTGTGTTCAGGCAGTCAAGAACTATAATCGCTTGAAGCCTGTTATTCTTGATGGTGATTTGTATCGTCTTGTTTCTCCTTATGGCAGTAACCATACTTCTTCCATGTATGTGGGGAAAGATAGGAAAACAGCCGTGGTTTTTGCTTTTGATATTCATCCTCGTTATGGAGAAAAAACATTACCTGTCCGTTTACAAGGATTGAATTCAGATCAGATGTATCGTGTGAAGGAAATTAACATGATGTCCGGTAGTAGTTCTTCTTTGAAAGATAATGGTCAGCTTTTCTCCGGTGAATATCTGATGAATGTCGGTTTGAACGTTTTCACTACACGACAGTTGAATAGCCGTGTTATTGAAATTAGAGCAGAATAAAATATAGGAGAATATTTAAAGTAAAGATAAAATAGTCTTTGCAGGTTATTTTATCTTTACTGGCTGTACTACCAATTCCGCATTTATAAACTTCTTTTTCGTGATGTATGAAGTATATAACTAATGAGCAAGCAGAGTGAATTATTGTGCTTTATATACTGTTGGAATATGGATTATTAGCGTTGTAAGAACTCACAGAGCTTTTGTATGGCTAATGCACGGTGACTGATTTTGTTTTTTATATCATTTCCTAGTTCGGCAAAAGTCTTGTCATAACCTTCCGGTTGAAAGACAGGATCATAGCCAAAGCCTGATTCACCCCGTTTCTCTTTGATTATCTTGCCTTTTATTATTCCTTCGAAAAGATAATTCTTACCGTCCAATATCAACGAGATAGCAGTACGGAACTGTGCTTTGCGATTTTCCTTTCCTTCTAACTCGTGGAGCAGTTTAAGCATATTGGCTTGCGCGTCATGTCCTTCTCCGCCTGCATAACGTGCGGAATAGACTCCGGGAGCTCCATCCAATGCTTCCACTTCCAGACCGGTGTCGTCCGCAAAGCAGTTCAAACCGTAGTTGTTGTAGATAAAGGAAGATTTCAGCAACGCATTTCCTTCCAATGTATCGGCTGTTTCGGGAATATCTGTGTGGCAATCGATATCATTCAGGCTTAACAATTCTATTTGGTCTCCCAAAATAGCGGCTACTTCTTCCAGTTTATGGGCATTGTTAGTGGCAAATACAAGTTTGCGTTTCATCATTCTTTTTTATTTCAATAGAGTAATTCAATAACAATCAACTGATTATTTCAACTTGTCGAATCCTTCTCCGTATACTCCGATAACGGAACTTTGTGAGATAAATGCATTCGGGTCGATACGTTTCACCATGCGGAAGATGTCTAATGACTGGCGTTTTTTGGCGAGTACCACCAATACTTTTACATTGCCTTTGCTATACCATCCGGTACCGTCGAGCACTGTTACTCCACGATTGGTATCTTTTATGATATGGTCGGCTATTTCATCGTATTTCTTTGAGAAGATAAGAAATTGAACCGATTGACGGGCACTGTTGATAATCCAGTCTAATACGACACCAATAATGAACAGTGTGACAAAACCAAAGATAACACGACGCCAGTCATGGAATATAAAGTAGCAGGAACTGATGATAACTACGTCACAGATCATGATCATTCTTCCGAGTGATACATCTTTGTATTTGTTGACGATGGCTGCAATGATATCCGTTCCACCGGTACTTCCGTTATAATTGAAAGTGATGCCCAAGCCCACACCGCACATGGCTGCTCCGATAATACAAGCCATGAAATCTTGTCCGGGTCCAAGCAATAACGGTTTGCCGTCTGGTGTCATATCCGGTGCCACTATATAATTGTTGACTATTAATTGGAAAAGCCAAAGCAGGAATGTCAGCATAAAGATGGCGTACGTAGTTTTTATACTGAATCGGGGACCTAGCATACGGATGGCAAATGTCATCAAAACTGCATTGATAATAAAATATGACCATTGGATCGGAAATCCGGTCGCATAATAAATAATAGCTCCGATACCGGTAGTTCCACCGGTCGTTATCTGGTAGGGTAGTAAGAATGCCGCCCATCCCAAAGAATAACTTATCAATCCGAGAGTAATGTAGATATAATCTTTCACTTCCCTCATTAATTCCGCCTTTTCCAGTTTATACATAAAAGTAGATTTATATGATAGTTTCACCACAGATTACCGCAGATTATCACAGATTTATTCGTAATTCATCTGTGTAAATTTGTGTAATCTGTGGTGAGACAAATTAAAGTACGACGTTTACAATCTTCTTCGGAACAACGATAATCTTTTTCGGTGTCTTGCCTTCGATCCATTTTTGCGAACGTTCGTCAGCCAATACAGCCGCCTGAATAGCGTCCGATGTTTCATCTGCTGCAAATTCCATATTGAAACGTGCCTTTCCGTTGAAAGAGATGGTATAGTTGATTGTGTCCTCTTTCAGATATTCTTCATTGTATGTAGGCCATTCGGCACCACATACGGAAGTTTTGTGTCCGAGTACATCCCACAACTCCTCGCAAACGTGGGGAGCAAAAGGAGCAAGAACGACAACAAGCTGTTCTAATATTTCTTTCTTGCTGCATTTCAGATTGAAAAGTTCATTTATACAAATCATGAATGCACTGATAGAAGTATTGTAAGAGAACTGTTCAATGTCTCCCGTTACTTTCTTAATCAGTTTGTGCAAACTCTTCAGTTCCTCTTTCGTTGCAGGTTCATCCTTTACCAGATATTCGTCTGTACGACTGTAGAACAATGACCAGAATTTACGGATAAAGCGATGTACCCCGTCTATTCCGTTGGTATCCCAAGGTTTGGATTGTTCCACCGGACCTAAGAACATTTCATACATACGAAGTGTATCCGCACCGTATTTGTCTACAATCATATCCGGATTCACTACGTTGAACATGGATTTGCTCATCTTTTCAACTGCCCATCCGCAAATGTATTTTCCGTCTTCCAAAATAAACTCTGCCGTTGCATATTCAGGACGCCATGCCTTGAATGCATCCAGATCAAGAATGTCGTTGGATACGATATTTACATCGACATGGATCGGAGTGACGTCATATTGATCTTTCAGATTCAGAGAAACAAATGTATTGGTGTCTTTGATACGGTATACAAAGTTGCTTCGTCCTTGAATCATGCCTTGATTTACTAATTTCAGGAACGGTTCTTCTACAGCGGAAATGTTTATATCATGCAGGAATTTATTCCAGAAACGAGAGTAAATCAAATGTCCGGTAGCATGTTCGGTACCACCTACGTAAAGGTCTACGTTCTTCCAGTATTGGTCTGTTTTCGGGTCAACCAATGCTTTGTGGTTACGTGGATCCATATAGCGGAGATAGTAAGCGGAAGAACCTGCAAATCCGGGCATTGTATTCAATTCTAACGGAAAAATGGTAACATTGTCGATCTTCTCATTTTCTGTGATACATTTGTTTACAGTATCCCACGCCCATTTGGTAGCGTGCCCCAATGGAGGTTCGCCTGTTTCGGTAGGCAGGAATTTAGCTACTTCCGGAAGCTCCAATGGCAGACAGCTTTCGTCAATCATATAGGGCATTCCGTTTTTATAATAGACAGGGAACGGTTCTCCCCAATAACGCTGGCGTGAGAAGATAGCGTCACGCAAACGATAGTTCACTTTCACACGTCCCAAGTTATGATCTTTCACATATTTCTTGGTTGTTGCAATGGCTTCCTTGATAGTCAATCCGTTCAAAGAAAGGTCACAGTAAGGGGTTACGTCCGGACGCGGAGAGTTGCAAACGATACCTTCTTTTGCATCGAAACTTTCTTCGCTAACGTCACAACCTTCTACCAACGGACGGATTTCCAATCCGAAATGTTTGGCAAAAGCATAGTCGCGGCTATCGTGAGCAGGTACAGCCATGATGGCTCCTGTTCCATATCCTGCCAATACGTAATCACTGATCCAAATAGGTACTGCTTCACCGGTAAACGGATTGATGGCATATGCTCCACTGAATACACCGGTAACGCTACGGTCGGCGATACGTTCGCGCTCCGTACGTTTCTTGGTGCGGTCGAGGTAGGCATCTACTTCCGCTTTCTGTTCGGGAGTAGTGACTTGTGCTACCAGTTCGCTTTCCGGAGCCAATACCATAAAGGTAACGCCGAACATCGTATCTGCACGGGTAGTAAAGATAGTAAATTCAAGATCGCTGTCTTTTACTTTGAATTGTATTTCAGCGCCTTCCGAACGGCCTATCCAGTTCTTTTGAGTTTCTTTCAGTGAATCAGTCCAGTCGATAGTGTCCAACCCGTCCAGCAGGCGTTGTGCGTATGCGGATACACGCAGACACCATTGGCGCATCTTTTTCTGAATGACAGGATAACCGCCACGTTCGCTGACCCCGTCCACTACTTCATCGTTAGCCAATACGGTTCCTAGCTCGGCACACCAGTTTACCATCGTTTCACCCAAATAAGCAATGCGATAGTTCATCAGGATTTCCTGCTGTTCCTTTTCACTCTTGGCATTCCATTCTTCAGCGGTAAAGCTAAGTTCTTCGCTGCAAGCAGCGTTCAATCCTGCAGTTCCTTGACTTGCAAAAGCTTTCTCCAGTTCTTCGATTGGACGTGCTTTTTGTTCATCGTTGCAATAGTAGCTATTAAACATTTTTTGGAAAGCCCATTGTGTCCAATGATAATATTCCGGATCGCAGGTACGGATTTCACGGCTCCAGTCAAAAGAGAAACCGATCTTGTCCAACTGTTCGCGGTAGCGATTGATATTGTTGACAGTAGTGATAGCGGGGTGTTGTCCGGTCTGGATGGCATATTGTTCTGCGGGTAGACCGTATGCGTCATATCCCATCGGGTTGAGTACATTGAAGCCTTGCAGTCGTTTGTAACGGGCATAAATATCCGAAGCAATGTATCCCAACGGATGTCCTACGTGTAGTCCGGCTCCTGATGGATAAGGAAACATATTTAGTACATAAAATTTTTGTTTCGAATCATCTTCCGTAACTTGGTAGGTTTTCTCTTCCACCCACCTTTTCTGCCACTTCTTTTCAATTTCTCTGAAATTGTACTCCATAGTGATAAAGTTTTTATTTATAGTGATTTATATTGTTATTTCTAATTCGAGGCACAAATTTACGTGATTTGTCCCAAACTACCTAATATTTGTTTGGGTATTCCTAAGAGGCTTGTCAGTTTGTTTGTAGAGTACATATTGTCTCATATTCAGTCCTCAAAGAACGGAATTTAAGAACCAAATTAAAGAACCGATTCAAAGAACAAGGCTATGGCAGGACAGGTATTCATTAATGAAATTGTAAAAGCTAGTTTTAATCTATGCCAACCTAAAAGTAAGAGGCCAATTAACATTTATTTGATAGTACGCATAAATCAGAAGCAAGCTAAATTGTCGACTGGAGTAAAAGTCTATCCAGGCATTACAATTTTTCAAATTCCTCTCTGGAGAGTTTGGTAAACTGCATGATGGACTCGATGGGGATATTGGCGGATTTCATGTTACAAGCGATTTCAAAAGCTACCTTCCTTTATTCTCTTTTCTCACTATATCTCTTTTATTGCATTTCTCCATTGTTTTAATATAGAAAAAGAATTAACAGAACTACTTGGGCTAATAGAATACAATTCTATTGGATGGATTTTCTGTGGTAAATTATATACCATTTTCTTATAATGGCTATATGCCTTTTGCCCATTAAAGCAAATTTTTCTAATCTTGGGGTGGTAACTTCAGATATGTTTCTAAATCATTCAATTGCTCATTCTTAATAGTCCTATCACTATTTCCATCACGTTCACAAGATTCAAGAATATCCCATAAAGAGATTTTATTATCTAACAATAACTGTTTTCTCTTTTCATAAGGAATAGCATAAACTTCTTCAAAAAAAGGCCAATTAGGATTACAAATTCTAAACATGATAAATTATCTTTATTCTGATAATATTGCTGATATTTTAAAGACTCACCTCCAGGTATGGTGCCTAAAATTAAAATCTCACTTTCGCTATTTTCTATAGCTGGCATAGAATATATTTTTCCATAGTTTATCAATATAGTTGTTCTATTTATCATTCACAAGATACATAAACTATTTTATGTTCTTTCCAAAAACATTACTGCCGTTATGAGCCGGATGCCTCAAATAAAAAGTCTCATGCTTCATTCCTTTTATTGCTTTTTCTGCTTTTCTCCCAATTGAACCAATATGTTTAATTTCAAATAAATCCAGTAATTTTATTAGAAATTCTTTACCCGCCATTATTTCCTGTACATAAGGTGTTCTGTTACTTTTATCATTATTTTCTTTATGAGGATGAAAAGGACAAATATTCCATAATAACGGTACTGTTCCATATTGATTATACCATTCTTTTAGCTTAGGCCACACCGTTAGAGCAGACAATTCACGCTCAGGCTTATCTTTTGAAAATATTCTATAACCTAAATTTATTCCCATCAAGTCAGGAAGCCACTCTTGGGTAAATATATCTTCACAAGTAAATGGAATACCGAATAATCTACACCCTCTATAACTAGGAGCCTCTCTCACTAAAATGACGTGACTATTATTTTTTAACATATAATGAAAATATAGTGACAAATTATACCTACATATTTCATTTTGTAATGAAGAACCTGCATATATATTAGTTAAAGTAGAGTTTGACTCAGCCTGAGCTAGTTCTTCTATAAAGATATCAATTTTATCCATATCACTTCTTTTTTATAACAGGACCGTAATATAAAAACAATTGTGTTAATAATAAAATAAATGTATACAAACCGTATTCTAAATGGGGCATTATGATATTAAAAAAAAGATAGTGTAAAAAGCCACCTTCCTTTATTTTTTTTACTATTTCAAAGGAGTAAGTTCCTTATATTCCCGATGAAGGAATGATAAAAAGGTGGGATAAGATTTTATATTAAAAAAAATAAATTACAAATCAACAAAGCATATCGTTCTGCACACTACGACACATCTATAGCTTCAATCTTTTATTATATCAGATAGTTTTACTTCTAACAGATCCGTTAATTTCACCGCCTGAAAAGTCATGTGTGCCACACTACTCTCATATAGAATCCCGATTGTTTCTTTATCAATCATTGTCAGACAACTATATCCCCATCCTTCTGCTTCGTTGAGTATGATTTGATGTTCGGGCAACCAGGTAAGATCTTTATCCAGACTTGCTTTTATTGTTATATGGTTACGTCCTTTAGTCGTATCTGGATTTGAAAACAGCAAGAGATCTTTATTTAGTATGTTCTATTGGTAAATAGAAACATAGCAATAAAAATATTAAATTTATAGTAGGTAATTATAACATTTAAGCGATTTCCACTATATTCTCAGAAACTAAAGTTACAAAAATTTATTGTATAACACAAGGAATTTATATTGCAACAGGAAAAATATATGATTGAAAACAAGAAAACTAAACATTGCAACAAGCAGCAGAGATGGTAAGAGATTGTTAAAAGTAAGATCTTTGAAACCGTTAATACCTGATGTCCTCCACTATGATAATTAATTTAATCGAAAAAAATGCTCAAATAACATGCACAAAAATATAGGTTGGAAATTTTCAGACAGGAACGGAGTTGTGGTTACTAGCATTAGGTTTCAAGAGTACAATTCATCAGGGTCTTATCAACCATAAACAACTTTCCGATCCTTTTTATGATATCAACAAATAAAAGATTCAGTGGGTGGAAAATGGAGTTGGAGAATACAGGACTGTTTTTACAATTACTTCCAAACAACTAAAACGAGATGACGCCCAATTAGTTTTTAAGGCTTTAACATGTATGCCGAATGCCTTAACTGAAGTATGTTATAGATCGCTGATTGCAGTTCAGATTCAATGCAATCATATACGTATTATATTATAGTTGTTTCCAATCAAGCAAATGCCGTTATAGTCTTTCTTAATTCGGTTAGCGTTAAATATATTTGTCTCTCTACGGTATGAACAGAGATTCCCATTATGACAGCTATCTCCTTATGGCTTTTTCCATGAAAACGACTGAGTTCAAATACTCTTCTTCTGCGATCGGGAATTGCAGCTAATGCAGAATAGATAATCCCAAGCATCTCCCGATAATGAAATCTTTCGAAAAAATCATAGTCTATTTGTGAGGAAACTGATTTCACCATATGATATTCCATGTATTCCTGTCTGACCTGCTCATGCTTGTATATGTTCAACGCGATATTCCTTGTCATAATCAAAAGATATGAGTCAAACTCCCTTTCATTGTCCAACCAAATATTCTGTCTTTCCCAAAGTCTGGCAAAAACCTCCTGGGCGACATCCTCTGCATCAGGTTCGGATTTCAGCAAGACATAAGCAAAATATTTTACTCTGGAATAATTGTTTTTGAATAACCTGGAAAAATGATCAACAGTCTCCACTTCTTCATTGTCAGCTATCATTACAATACAAAATTTAAGAAATAAAAATATTAAAAAAATACGGAACTCTCCTTTTGAATCCCGTATTTTCTTAGTTACACTCAATGTACAGTGTTATTACTTAAAATATTCAAAGAGAATTACGATGTCAATTAATAGCAACCGGTTCATCCAATTCTTTGAAACGGACATTAGTTTCTCCATTCTTTCCATTGCCGGAAGCATCTTTAATGTAAGGAACACCATCTTCTTGGGTCAAATCTCTTCCATTCAGTTTGTAATAAGCGAATAAACCGTCTGATGCGGGATCTACAGAAAGCATATTTTGTTTAATCTGATTTTCCGTACGAGCCACACTCCATAATCTGACTTCACTCATATATCCATTGAAAGGACGTTCTCCCCACATAAAGTCTTTTACTTTTCCGACAAAACATCCACCGTTTGACAAATCGAAACTTGGAGTATCCCAACTGCTTTCAGAGGCTTTTTCTCCATTAATATAGAGTATAGCCTTTCCCGAAGGCTGATCATAAGTAAATGCAACATGATACCATTGACCGGTTTTAAATTCCTGTTCAGAATGGAATTGCTTATTTCCGGCAATCTGCATCCAGTCATTGTGTCCGCCTGGCAAAGCTTCGTCACCTATACGGAGGATCAGAATACCTTCCGTTCCCATAATCGTGTTATTAGAATTAAAACGATTTAAATAGATCAAAGCTTCATAAGTAACCGATGTGAACGGACTAAGCGGACTTACCGGTATCTTGATATAATTGCTGGAGAACTGACCTACAGTCCGTATTTCTACCGGTTTGCTGATGACGAGATAAGTGAAATCCGAACCTTCGATGACAGGCAAAGAAGATGACCGCACACATACAGGCAACAGATAAGTTTTTCCTTCAGCAATATCTGCCATACCACTGAGTTTTACAGTGGTTTGCGGAGCGTATATCTTTCCGGCTTCAATAGTGGTCGATGTAACTTCCAGACTTGCCTGAGAAGGGTCGAGCAGTTCATAAGTTGTACCATGTGCGGCATTGAAAGCTTCTACCGCACTTGCTCCTCCTATTTCATAAGTTACCTCTGTCGGCGAGGAACTTTTGAAAGAAAGTCTCGCCTGCAGATCATGGGTAATGACATCATCACCCGAGGCTTTAATAGTAACACTGTTTTCTTCAAAGTATACTTTGGTTTCCAGCAAGTCACTTTCACTGTCATTGCAACCGAAAAGCAATGCTCCAATGGCAAAACCTGCTATGTATTTTAATCGAATCTTATTCATGATAATCTTTAATCTAATTTTTTACTTCAGTGGTTATTCTCCTTCTGTATTTTCCCCGTTCTGAGCGGCTTTCCACTCATTGAATACCTGCTGGTTAATTTGTATTGCCTGACGCATCCACTTATAATCCGGAGTATTACCATAATCATTGTCAAAACGATAGGCTCCTACCCCACCTTTGTAAGTGGTGCCGTTTTCAGGCATCCACCGGGCTTGGTTCAACAACTGCCCACCACTTGTTGCGCTAGACTCAAAGTTTTCTGTAATAATCAACTTTTTCAAATTACCACTCTGTGGCCTATAATTTGGGCTGGAATTTCCATATGACTGTGTAATCCAATAATCTATATATTCATCAAGCTCAGGACCAAAATGATTGATATATCCATCAATAACCAATAATTTATGTCCCTTTCCCTCCGGGTCGCTTTTCGGACCGATGTAATTACCCATTTCTTTTATTAGAAACTCCATGTTAGAATACCCATTATAACCTCTATACGTCAATGTATTATCTGCATCATTAAATCCGCCGGTCGGTTCCCAATCAATATCAAAACCGTCCCATTCACTTACAAACAAAGAATCACAAAGCGCTTTAGCGTATTTGGCCAATGCCTCTTTCATGTCGGCACCTTCAGGATTTCCGGAGGTATACCCCCAAAACTTCCAACGTGCTTTTTTTCTTTCTTCGTTCAGTTTACTGTCATTCCACCCTTCTTCTTCGGCCTGCTTCTCCACTTCTTCATAGACCCAGTCGGGAGTCCTTCCTTTACCCAGATGAGAAAGCAGACTTACTTCCAGCAATTTAATGCCTTTTACTTTCTGAACAAACTCTTTATCCTTTTTCTGTGCTTCCGTAATTTCATATCTTCCCGGAGCACCACTCCACATGGATATGATATCCATACTGTCGGGAACAGAAGTCAGATACCCCTTCCTTATCACACCGGATGGTGCCCAGTTGGAAAACCATCCGAAAGCCACAGGACGGCCATAGTTTCTGGCTGTTTCCTTATACGCCCGGAGTTCGGCATAATAAGCTTCACTCTCTTCATTGTCCATTGTATTGAAACCGCCAATATGTTCAATTTCCATTTTCTCTACATCCGTACAAGATGCAAATATTATTCCCGCTATGGGAATCGCATATAATAGTTTTTTCAGTACTTTCATAATACACATTTTTAAATTATTTATCTGCAATCCCACCACAATCTGGAGGTTGCCTTATCTGTTTTATCTTTCAATTTACTTATAGCATCTTCATAGTTGGCTCTATCTTCTGCAGATTGGGAGAAACTTATCGGATAAACCATACGGCGAATGCCTTTATCTTTGGTTATACCATTTGCAGAACCTCTGTTCTCCTGCACTTGATGCAACTTAGGATATCCTGTCCTTCTCCACTCAGTCCATGCTTCCTGCCCGTTGGGATAAAGTGCAATCCATTTTTGAATCATGATCTTTTCCAGTTTTTCTTCCTGGCTTCCTTCAAAAGCTGGAGTGGCTGTAGTAGGTTCTGAAGCCCAATAACTATTCTTAGGAGATTGAACCCGTACAAATACAGGTGCGCCTGCTCCTGTTATATAAGAATCTACACTTGTAGAGACTCCGTTTTCGTCAAACGACATCTGAATGCCTTGTTTATACAGTGCTTCGGCATCACCAAACTCCGGCCATTCCAAAGCGGCTTCAGCGCGTAAGAAATACATTTCCGATGCACGCATCCAATAAGTCGGTGTACTTCCCGTCATATTAGGCTGAGAGCAATCGGTGTATTCTCCCTTACCCATAGTATGTCCGGGAGGCACAGGGGCATACCGATTGCCATCAAATCCCGGCAGTGAATTCTCCTGTTTGATACTTGTAAAATATTTGCTCATGCGCGGATCTTTATAGCCTTGCAGATAAGCATACATACTTGTACCCATACGGCACTCCTGATAGTTGCTTGCCAAATAAGCAATGTTATTGTCAAACGCATAATTGGCATTCGGACTGATCTTGGCCTCATCATCTTTCGCGGTCATCACTCCTACGCTATGATTCAAGGCTTCATGCGCCCATTGTTTAGCCATATCGGGAGCACAATATTTCAAACGCATAGCCAGACGCAACATCAGTGAATTGGCATACTTTACCCACTTAACCGGATCTCCTGCGTACACCAGGTCAAAATCTTCCATCACTTTGGCACCTGAATTTGCCAGTGAAGTCAACTCTGTTATAGCGCTTTTCAAATCATTGAACATGGCGGTATACACTTCCTGTTCAGTGTCATACGGCACAACAAGCAAGCCTTCGCCTGCATGTGTATAAGGGATCGGACCGAATGTCTCAAGCGCCTTGTGCCAGCAGGAAATTTTCAAAATCTGTGCTAAAGCATAATTTGCCATATTTCCCGTTTCTTCTGCATTTTCTTTTATTTTTTTCCAGGAAGCATATGCCTTGGTATAAGTACTGGTATAGGTAGACGATGTCCAAGCATCCTGCAAATAATAGGTCAGATGGTTACTTCCGCTAAACCAATTGTTATTTTGACCAAAATATCCGCTCCAGACATCTGCGGAAAGATTAAATGATGTCTGATATTCATTAATGATATCTGTTTTATTTGCAGGGGTACCCACCGGAAAAACTTGTCTGGCAAGGCTCATAATAGAACCACCTACAGCCACACCATCCCGGTTCGCCTCCTCATCAGTCACTTCATAGGGATTGGTGTTAACCTCCTCATAATCGCAAGATGCCCAACAAGGCAATATGCAAAAAGCTACCAAAAGCTTATATTGATTTATCTTTTTCATTGTTGCATTATAATTTTAATTTAATACCAAAGCCGAAACTTCTGACACTTGGTTGCATAAAGTAATCGTTACCTTGACCATAAGTTCCTATAGACGGAGTCAACTCCGGATCGAAAGGAGCTTCGCAATAAAGCATCCACGGATTGTTTGCAGTGAATGAAACTGTTACATCTTTCAACACATTCTTAAACCATGAGTTGGGGAATGTATAGCTCAACGTCAGTTCCTGCAGACGAATATTGGTTGCACTGTACACATAATAACCTGAAGTATGATAATCTCCGGTTCCAATCATTTTGTAATACTTCTCTGCATCTACACGTCCTTGTCCAGGCAATAAAGCACCACCTAAATCACGAGCTTCACCAGAAGCTTTAGAAACACCGAAGCGGTCAAGAATAGCCTCTGTAGAAGAAGTTACTACACCTCCGAAACGTCCGTTGATCAGAAAACTCAATCCGAAACCTTTGTAAGAAAATGAGTTGTTCCATCCCATATTGAATTTGGGTGCAACCTGACCTAAATAAACAGGGTCCGTATTTTCCATTCCATAAGAACCGTCTTCCTTGATTTCAACAAACCCCTGACTGTCTTTCTTAAAGAATCGATCTGCATAAATGTCGTGTATACTGCCACCTACTTTTAATAAAGTACGTCCATTATCTTTTCTTACTTCCGGTATGTTGATTGGCTCTGAAGTAATGTCTGTATGGAAGTTTTCGACCATTTCTTTGATTTCATTAATATTACGCGAGAAAGTCAGACTGGAAGAAAGACTGAAATCACCGAATTTGTCATTATACCCCAAAGAGGCTTCCCAACCACGGTTCTGAACATTACCTGCTTGCAGATAAATCTGTTTGTAACCGGTAGACTCGGGCAGATCACCCAAGAAAGTCTGATTGTAAGTGTTAGACTTATAATAAGTAACTTCCGCACTCAACTTATTCCATAAACGAAGACTTAAACCAAATTCGTAAGAACGGGTACGTTCTGCCTTGAAATCTGTAAAAGGATAAATCATATCTTCTTTAAGCGCTCCTCCTTCAATGGGCACGGTTACAGTACCCGGAGTCAGACCTGATCTGGAGACCGGTGAACCTACCTCTGTATAAGAACCGCGAACTTTCAAATATGAAATGAAATCGGGTAAATCAAACATTTCGGTAACAATGGCAGAAAGGCCGACTGAAGGATAGAAGAATGATTCTTCATCTGTATTCACCAAACGGGAATTCCAGTCATTACGTCCAGTCAAAGTCAAATACAACATACTCTTGTAACCAAGTTCCAAGTTGGCGAAAAGCGCATTATTGCGGACACGGCTGTCACCTTCACCTTCAATGACACGCGCTTTGCTGGCATTGATGTTTCCTGCTGTAAATTTGTTGGGGATCAATGCCAACGGACCTCTATAACCGCTCAATTCTGCCCAGTAATTGGAATAACTGTAACCTAAATTGGCAGAAAGGCTGAAATCTTTGATTTGTTTGTTGATATTCACCATGAAATCCGCATATTCCTGGCGGTCTTTATAATGGTTGTATTCATAAAGGCCTTTTTTGGAACCTTCAGTGAATACATCATAAGAAGAGGCATATATTTTCCGCTCAAAATCAATGTATGAATCATCCATACGATAACGGGCAGCAACATTCAACCAATCGAAAATTTTATAAGTCAGACCTACATTGAACATATAACGGCTTTTTTCGCTGGGAGCAACATTACGGTAGGCTGTCCAATATGGATTCTGCGAAGCATAAGTACCTTCACTTATAGGCCAATATTGCTCTGAAATGTTACGTGCCGAATTTTCACGTTCAAAAATTCTGATAGCATCCCAACTTTCCCCACGCGGGAACAAATAGGCTGCCATAACAGGATTCCAATATTGTCCTTGTGAAACCATATTTTGGTCTGTCTGCTTCACGTAAGATGCACCTAAATCCAACTGTAATTTATCATTGAGGAATGTAGATGTATTGCGAATAGTGAAGTTTAATCTGTCATATTCATTGTTTGGCACAATGCCTTTTGAATTCGTAGAAGAAATAGAAGCAAAAGTCTGATTGTTCTTGTTACCGGTAGTCAAAGTCAATGAATTTATAAAATTGGTACCAGTATTGAAGAAATCATCCTTAGGATCATACGAAGTAGGTGTAGTCATCAGATCACCCCAACTTTCATATATTCCGCTCTTGTTCCGATAAGTTGTCTGGAACTCGGGGGTCATATAAGCTTTGCTGAACTCGGAAGAAGAGGAGAAAGAGATTGAAAGTTTTCCTTCTTTACCTTTTTTGGTAGTAATCAGGATAACTCCATTCGCTGCACTACTACCATACAATGCAGCAGCTGATGGACCACTCAGTACAGAAATACTCTCTATATCTTCCGGGTTAAAGTCAGCGATGCCTTCGGTAGTAGCTCTACCCTCACCCAATACATCATTGCCAGTACCCAAAGTCGTATTGAACAAAGGTATACCGTCTACTACATACAATGCACTGTTATCACCTTCGATCGATTTGGCGCCACGCATTACTACACGCGTAGAACCGCCGGCACCACCGGCACTTTTATTAATAGTAACACCGGCAATCTTACCATTAAGAGAATTGACAAAGTTGGCATCTTTAGTACGTACCAGTTCTTCTGATTTTACCTGCTGCACGTTGTAACTTAAAGCCTTTTCTGCTCTTTTAATACCCAATGCAGTGACAACCACCTCATCCAAAGCCTGAGTATCTTCACTCAATGTGATATTCAGGGAATTAGCATTAGTTACCGTCACCGACTGTGAAGCATAGCCGATATAAGAAAACTCAAGAATATCCCCAGCGGAAACTTTTAATGTGAATTTCCCATCCAGGTCAGTCACAGTACCGTTGGTAGTACCCTTTACCAACACACTTACACCAATCAGCGGTTCTCCTTTGGTATCCTTTACGATACCGGAAACACTGATTACATTGTCTTGCACTTGGCTCATAGAATGATAGTCAGATGCATACAAGCCCCCACCACCAGCCAACAAGAACAAGCTAAAAAGCAGGCAGAAGCCCTTGCGATTCAGATTTGTTTTCATTAAATAATAAATTTAAAATTAAAAAAGTTTTAGACAAATAACGGATAGTTATATTTACAGACGTTATTACAAAGAGGTTCCAAAAGGAAGTTTGCAGATTTTCAACATATTAACAGCTGGGCTATTAGATACTCGTTTTTTCATGTTATGTATTAATTTTTAGGTTTAACGGCACAAATATACATATTATATAAAAACAAACAATACAATATATGTTAAATTTTAGGTTCGCTAATATTTTCGGAAACATGCAATTATTAATTTACATATTATATTAATATATAAATACAGTAGATTTAAACTATTTATAAATAAGTGAAATATGATTATAACTGCCCTAAGGATAGTCAAGAATAGAAATTGATTACTCTTTTTGATATACGGTTATCATAAATGCATAAAAAAAGAGCGGGCAGACATAAATCATCATGCTTACCCCCTCTTTCGTCAATAATGAGTCCAATTTTCGAACTGTTCCTTAAAATCTGTATGCTGCTCCAATGTTTATGACCCCTTGATCAAAATCACTTACCAGCTGATATCTAAATTCAAAATTCATGGCCCAGTTACGAGGTAAAGTAAGTTCAGCTCCTGCACCCAAATTTACACCAAACCGACACTCATTATGGTTCCCTCCATCATCAAAATGAAGATGGTCGCCATCCCAATCAAGGTCCAAATCATACCCATCAAACATCCAGTTAGATAAAGTCAAACCAAATAAAGGATAAAGTTTAACGCTCCCGGACACCGCAAACAGATAATGAAAATTCACATTCACATCCAACATGCTTACGTTGTCATTCTCAAAGAAATAGTTCAAAGATGGTTCTATACGAATAGGATTAGTTATATTATACTGATATTTGATCCCCAATCCTATACTTTCAATCTCTGTCCCATAGCTGAGTCCGAAACCTATAGCCTGCTTCCCTTTCTGGGCATATGAGCAGCTTAACGTCAGAAAGAAAACGATAAATAAAACGAATATTTTTTTCATACTAAATGATTATTTGGAAGTTATAATATAGAATATAAATCAATGTTCCAATTCCAAGATAGAAAAAACAGAAAGAAACATGCTGGCTATCAACTGCCCGATTTGAACAGACTAGAATTTATATCCTAAAGTAATACCAATATTAGCATTATGGGGAGCATTTCCGTCCATCACCTTGCAAAAACCAAGTTGGGTATCAAGACCTACCAGAATGCGTCCGAATTCCACACCAAGTCCGATATTCCATCCTGCATCAAACCGATTATAGTCCAATCCGTCATTACCGAATGTGTCAATCTTATCATCACCGGTGATATTGATACTGCCAACGGACGCCCCGCCATCAACCTTAGTTTTTCCACCCACTCCGCAAGCCAGATACGGACCTGTCGCTATGACAAGATTAGTGTTATCCGCAATATTAAAACGGAACTGTACATTGATGGGCAATTCCAGGTAGAGCTGGTTGATTTTTACATCAGCATCGGCATCTATGATGCTTCCGTCATATCCTTCTGAATATTTCGCACCTTTTTGCGAAAAGAACAGCGAAGGCTGCAAGGAAACCAGATCGGTAAACTGATATTCCATTCCCACTCCGACACGTGCCCCCGGTTTGAATTTGGAATGGTCAGAATTGTCGCCAATGTAACTGCTAAGATTAAGACCGGCCTTTACATTAAAAGACAGTTGTGCAAAGCCCATCGTGCAACACAACGCTAAAAAAACAGTAAAAAAAACTTTTTTCATCACATTTGTAAATTTTAAAATATTTGATTAATGTCCTGCAAACAGTACATAAAAACACTGTTACTTTATTTATCATGAAATTTCCGCAAAAGTATATATCATCTTCTATAAAACGGCAACTTTTCATACCTCAAAAACGGATAAAAGGAATTTATGATCTCTTTTACAGAAATAATAAACAGCAAATATACTTTTTGGGGTAGAAAGGAAAGATTTATATTTGTATTCATTTTATACCTTTTCTAAAAGAATAAAAATGTGATAAGTCGGATTCTACAAAGTTGTTACTATGAATAAAGCAAAAAAATATTTGGGAATACTGGTCTGTTTTTCTTTCTTGCCATACTCCCTAACCAGCCGGAATAGATGTCGGGAAAACGGTTGGTACCACATTTATCCGGACAAACAGACAGTATCTCCAGAAAACCTATCGTGACAACTAAAGATTTCATTTTCCTTAGACTGGAGACAGACTATTCGGGGAAATATACAATTAACGGGCAAATCAGTAAATACAAAATGAATAAATGGGTGAAAGAAACAGAAAGAGCAACAGGCAGGCAAATTGCTTTTGTATTCAATGACTCTATCATAGCCAGGCCACGGGTTAATTGCAGAATTGAAAATGGAGTTTTCCAAATTACCTCCATTTCTGATAAAAAATTGCCGGACATATACAAAGAACTGAAACAGGAAAAAATTGATTCCATTGAAGTTCTTTTCAAGGACTAGGAAAAGGATTCCCTTTACTGTACCATGTCCCCGGAATGCAGAGACTCCATAAGAAAGAATGGCGACCGATTATTGGGAAGTCACTGCATGGATAGACCTGGCTACTAAGTCCGAGGAGCACTATTGGTACAGCATAACGGATTCCACTGAATATAAACAGTTGGAAAAGGCATTGCAGGAAGAACTTCGCAAGCCCAATTTCAGCAGCGGAGCTTCAGACTATATGAAGTCAAAATCATATCTGGCATATAAAACACATATATACAACCATCAACCTTATGTTCCTAAGTTTTCTTTTCAAAGAAATCAGGGGATTGTACAGCTGCCTGGTAGATGATATTATTCAGACCAAATATACTTCCGCTCCAAGTATAAAGACATTCGTGGAAAAAACTGACAACTCTGATGACGAAAGATTTGCCGTATATAGATGGCAGCGAAAAGTCTGTTTTTTGATGAACAAGGAGAAATAAATATATGAAGAGGGAAAAGTCATGTTTTTCATATAGAAAGAAAAACGCTGAAGAAAGGACACCGAACACGTTCCAAGACACCGTGAATCTTTTCAAATGACCTTCAACATAATATATGTCATTTCAAAGGGGACAGTTCCATGTATTCCCGGGACATATCCAGACTTCCATACTCTCCAAACCTGTTATAAACTGCGAACTTCGTGGAAGTAAGTTCTTCAATATCCCAATAATGGCTCTCACCGAAATAAATCGTATTGGAACCCTGATTATAAAAAGCCCACCGGTAATAAATTTCTGTTCTGGATTCCTCCTCATTCTTGTTGGTCCAAATGATGGTACGTGTACAAGTGCCGTCCCTTTTGAACTGATAGATTTCCCGGGATGTTTCTCCTGCATCATGAATGGTATTTTCAGTGGACCATGTCACGTCACAAACCAAAGAGATGACGTTATTCTCCCCTTCCGTATAATATCCGTTCTTTTCAACACACCCGGTCAGAAAAAAACTGTAGAGAGAACCAGACATATGCACAACCTGTTCATCTGCGTAAGAATTTGAGATCCGCAATATATGGAACATCCTCATTTAGACTGATTACCTCAAAATTCCAGTTCATATCATTGTTTGTCAACCATTCGAAACAGGGGGCTATATGATAACCGACACCGCAGAATAACACACTGACATCCTTCTTCTCTATGTCATCATCCAGTTCACATGTTACCAGAAACGCCCATCCTGCATTCTTATAAGGTCCGATCCCTGTGTGCAGGAGACTCCGCAAAATCCAAGATTTCTTCCTGTTTTACTGATACGCGAACAAGAGTAGTCAAAATTCTGACTACCCTTGCGCAGGATACGGACACGGTATTCATCTTCCCCGTCCATGACGGTTCCCCTGATCTCAGTCTCGCCTTTCCAGAAGGTCTCGGCAGTAAGTACCGTTACTACCATATCCTTCCGTCCCCCCGGTTTGTTTTATTGCTTTCCAGCCCTGAAACGGACCGTTCCGCACTTCGTGCTCCCACGATCCTGACTTCATTCGCACTCCAGCCTGAGGGCCTACTTGCGCATGAAGTTTTG
>ENA-USUJ01000009-USUJ01000009.1-human-gut-metagenome-genome-assembly--contig:-NODE-9-length-105756-cov-21.785104_pt1 | contig 105756 bp, 88 predicted proteins | sample MGYA00250061_ERZ773398 | MGnify/ENA primary metagenome ERZ773398 (study PRJEB29103, sample SAMN06111992) | human gut metagenome | biome: human gut; feature: ankylosing spondylitis patient; material... | reverse complement strand
CCATTAAAGCGGTACGCGAGCTGGGTTCAGAACGTCGTGAGACAGTTCGGTCCCTATCCGGCGTGGGCGTAGGATATTTGAGAGGAGCTGTCCTTAGTACGAGAGGACCGGGATGGACGGACCGCTGGTGTATCTGTTGTTGTACCAACAGCATGGCAGAGTAGCCAAGTCCGGCAGGGATAAACGCTGAAGGCATCTAAGCGTGAAGCCCCCCTCAAGATAAGATATCCCATCATAAGAGTAAGACCCCTTGAAGACTACAAGGTTGATAGGCTTGGAGTGTAATCGTGGCAACACGTTCAGCTGACAAGTACTAATAGGTCGAGGGCTTATCCTTAGAGGTTTTGAGAACGGAAAGATGGATTGTTAAGAGGTTAGATATAAGATCTTTGTATGAAGTTCTGAAGGTACAGAAAGAAAAGACCGATGAGGTCTTTTTTTTGTGCCATTTAAGTTGACAGTACGTAGTGAATTTTATAAAATAATATTAAGTATTTTTAAAATATGAAATGATATGATTTGGGGTGTTTATATTGAAATATATATTCTTTGGGAGTTTGGTTATCTTATTGATTCCCCTCTTATTTTGTATATATACAGTACAACGGATAGAAAAAAACGCTTTACGGAATTCGGTGTTTGGATTACTGCTTTCACAGACAGGTATGGTAGTTCTGTATGGCATGGCGTTGATGACAGTCGATGAGAAGCTGGCATTGTTTTTTTATGCACTTTTTTATTTTTGTGTAGATTTTATGACGTTGTTGCTGTTTATTTATAGTCGTGTATATGCTGACACCTATCGGCATAAAGTATGGATGCGTCCGGTAACGTATATCCTGTTGCTTACAGATGCGATTGTGTTATTTTCAAATCTTAGAGTGCAGAATGTATTCCATGTGGCTCCGATGACAGACCAGTTCGGTAATGTTTATTATGGTGTAAAAAGCTATGGTATCTTGTATGGGGTTCATACATTGATTTGTTATGCATTTGCTGCGGCATGTCTGATTGTTCTGCTTGTCCGCAGGTCAAAATGCCCAAGAATTTTTCAAGTAAATTATTCTTCGATCATTATTACGCTTATATTGACCGCAATTGCAAATATTATGTTTTTCAAGTTTGAATGCATTTACGATTTTTCATTGATCGGATATACCGCATTATGTTGTGCAATCACTTATTTTACATTCTTTCATATTCCGGCGGGCCTTGTAGAAAAAATGCTGGCCTTGTTTATTAAGACTATCGATGACGGAGTTGTCTGTTATGATGTAAAAGGGAAATGCATTCATGCAAATGAACAGGCAAAGAAGATTCTTCATGTGTCTGAGCTTTCTGCACTTGATAAAAAGTTGCAGGGCTGGCTGAATGGAAAAAATCTTCGGGATATTCATGATATTGCATGGAAAGAACAATTTCGAATAGATGGAAAAGTACATTTCTTTCAGTTTCAATATAAGAAGATGATATATGAGAATCACGAGATTGGAAGCTTTTTTTTGTTACATGACCGAACGGAAGAAGTGGAGCGTGTGAAATCTGAACAGTATAAGGCAAACCATGATGCATTGACAGGTATTTATAATCGGGAATATTTTTATGAGTGCGCAGAACAGATGTTACGGGAGAATTCAGATACGGCGTTTTATATTGTTTGTAGTGATATCCGTGATTTTAAGATTGTGAACGATGTATATGGAAGTAAAAAGGGGGATGATATTTTAATAAAACAGGCAGAAAGTCTGAAACAGAAAACTCCGGCAGGTTGTATTTATGGGCGGTTGGCAGGTGACCGGTTTGCACTGCTTTTGCCAAAGGAATTATTTCAGGAAAACATATTTCGACGGGAGATTTCGCGAATTGAGCAGATAGAAGGTAATTCCAGTTTTAGGCTGCGTATGTATATGGGAATCTATGAAGTAGACGATAGGAATACACCGGTTGCAGTTATGTGTGACCGGGCTATTATGGCAATCAAAACCATCAAGGATGATGTTTCAAACCGTATCAGCTATTATGATAAGGAGCTGCGGGAGACTGCACTCAAGGAACAGGGAATTATCAGTCAGTTCCATGATGCGTTAGAGGGCGGACAGTTCTGCTTTTATATTCAGCCACAGATATCTGCGGACGGTGTTGTGCGTGGTGGAGAAGCACTGGTTCGCTGGATTCATCCAGAGCGTGGTATGATTCCGCCGGGAGAGTTTATTGAGCTGTTTGAGCGGACCGGTCTGATCAGTGAGTTGGATCGTTACATATGGGAGAAAGCCTGTATCCAGCTTCGCGACTGGTGCAGACAGGGACATGCAGATTTTTATTTGTCAGTAAACATTTCACCACGTGATTTTTATTATATGGATATCTATAAAGTGTTTACTCAACTGGTACAAAAGCATGGCTTCGAAGCGAAGAATCTTCATCTGGAAATCACGGAAACGGCAGTCATGTCGGATACGAAAAAAGTAATCCGTCTGGTAAACAAACTGCGGCAGTATGGGTTTAAGGTGGAGATGGATGATTTTGGAAGCGGATATTCTTCTTTGAATATGTTGAAGGATATCAAGATGGATACAATCAAACTGGATATGGGATTTTTACGTAAGACCAGAAATAATGAACGAAGTATGTCAATCGTAAGCAATGTTATTCATTTGTCGAAACGACTGGGGATGGAGGTTGTTACCGAGGGAGTAGAAACCAGGGAACAGGTGGATGCATTAACCATGATGGGGTGCGATGTATTTCAAGGATATTATTTTGCAAAACCAATGTCGGTTTGGGATTATGAAGACAAATATATTTCAACCGAAGGATAGGGGAGATAGGATTGAAGAGTGCGATGTTAGCGATTATGCTGATTATGATTGTTTTGTTGGTATATCGCATTATTATGATCAAGCAGATAGAACAGACACAGGTTGCGAAGGATGTGGTACGGCTTCATACTGTAGCTGCATCAACCATTTTGTTTTATGCCATGACGATTCTGGATATCAATGATACAGTTGCATTGGCGTCGTATGGCTTGTATTTTTGGTGCAGTGATTTCCTGTTGATATTGTTTTTTATTTATATTAATGATTTTACACAGGAGACGTTTGTCAACAAACGTGGAGGTTTAATCCTTGGGATATTGATAGCGATTGACGGGATTCTGTGTGGCATTAATGTATATAATCAGATGTTATTTTCGGTTGTATTATCCGGAGATAAAGCAGAGGGATATTATTACAAAGTCACCTCAAGAACGTGGCTTTATTCATATCACAAGTTGTTCGTGTATATGTTTGCGGTTATGACATTTCTGCTGTTAGCTTATGAAATCTATAAGGCGGCACGAATTTATGTGAAACAGTATTATGCAATTTTGTATTGCTTTTTGCTCATGATTGCAACAAATGTTGTTTATGAGGTGCTCAACCTGGAGTTTGATTACTCCGTGTTATTTTACGGAATTACCGCTGCCGGCATCTATTATATTACATTTCAGTATGTGCCGAAGGGGTTGGTGGAGAAAACACTTGTTATGGTGGTACAAAATTTCACAGATGGTGTTGTCTGCATGGATATCAAAGGACGATGCATCTATGCCAATGTGTATGCCAGACAGGTATTTCATGTAGATAAAGATACTCGTGTGATCGAGAACTATTACCGGTCGTGGAAGGGTGATCGCAAACCGGAAGAAATCGAGGAATGCAGTTGGCAGGGCGAGACAGAAATCAATGGTAAACAGAATTTTTTTGCTGCACGATATCGGGGAATCTGGGATGAAGACAACCGTTTTATCGGTTGTTATTATGTACTGCATGATGAAACAGAACATCGGAAAAAACTGGAGGAAGAACGCTACAGGAGTAATTATGATTCGCTGACAGGTCTGTTTAACCGTGAGCATTTTTATGAAACTGTTGAGCAGCAGATCGTCGCAAATCCAAATGTAAAGTATAGCATTCTGTGTGCGGATATTCAGAACTTTAAGATCATCAACGATGTGTTTGGAATTGAGCGTGGCGACGCGGTGTTACGGTCTCTGGCAAACATGTTCCGAAATCTGGCGACGGGCGATACAGTACTGGCGAGACTTTCGGCAGATCGATTTGCAGTCTGCGTGCGCGATGAGAAGCTCAACCATGAGCGATATTTGGAGGAATTGGATCTGATTAGCCATATTGGAGATAATAATTCTTACCACGCACGGATTTATACCGGAATCTGTCCAATCCGGAACATCAAAACACCGATATCTGTCTACTGTGACAGGGCATTTCTGGCAATTGAATCGATTAAGGGGGATTATCAGCAGTCCATTGCATATTATGATGATGAATTGCGAAAACAGATGCTGGAGCGACAGCATATGGTCAGTGATTTTCGCTCTGCAATAGCAAAACAGGAATTTCGGCTATATTTGCAGCCACAGGTAGATGAGCAGGGAACGATGCTTGGCGCGGAGGCATTGGTGCGCTGGTTCCGTCCGGTGCATGGCATGATGCTGCCGGAGGAGTTTGTCGATGTGTTTGAAAAATCCGGTCTGATCAGCGCGATGGATCAGTATGTATGGGAGCTTGCCTGTAAGGAGTTACAGCGTTGGAAAGCGATGGGAAAAGAGCAGTATTACATATCGGTCAATGTATCACCGAAGGATTTTTATTTCTTAGATATTTATACAACTCTGACAACTCTGGTGGAATGTTATGAGATTGATCCGGATAAGCTGCGTCTGGAGATTACAGAAACGTCCGTCATGAAAGATGCGAATAAACATCTGGCGTTGATCGATGATCTCCGGACATATGGGTTCCGTGTGGTGATGGATGATTTTGGACGTGGATACTCGTCATTGAATATGCTGCAGGACATGAATCTGGATGCAATCAAGATTGATATGGAATTCCTGCGGAGAAATGAAGATCCGGAGCGTAGCCGGATGATTCTGGAAATGGTACTGAATCTGGCAAAGGAGCTGGATATCCATGTAGTGACAGAGGGCGTCGAACAAAAAGACCAGCTTCAGTATATGCAGGAGCTTGGATGTACATTGTTCCAGGGCTACTATTTTGCAAAACCGATGCCGGTCAATCAGTTCGAGAAAACTTATTTTTAACTTAAGCGAGCAGGGTTTCCCATGTCTCGTAAAGTGCGGAGAGCGTTTCTTCCAGCTCTTCGCGCTTTTTTGATAGCTCGCCGAGTTTGGCAGAGTTTGTTGCGTATTCAGGATTTAAGAATTCCTCGTCAATCTGCGCAATCGCTGCCTCTGTTTCTTCAATTTTTTGTTCTGTTTTTTTGATATCGTTTTCTTTCTTACGAAGTCGTGCCTGTTCTTCCTTCTGCTTTTTGTAATCATCTTTGCCGGAAGGAGTGGCAGAAGGTGCTGTTGCGGTGTCTGCGGAAGTATCCGTCTGTTTCGGTGCAGCCGCCTCGTACACCTGATCCTTGTGACTTTCGTAATAATCGTAATTTCCGATAAAGCTGTAAAGCTGTTCGTCCTTTAATTCCAGAATTCGGGTTGCAATCCGGTTGATGAAATAACGGTCATGACTGACAACAAATACGGTTCCGGTATAGCTGCGGATTGCATCCTCCAAGATACCCTTGGACTGGATATCCAGATGGTTTGTCGGCTCATCTAGGATTAAGAAATTGGCAGGGGAGAGCATGAGCTTGGCAAGGGACACACGTCCACGCTCGCCGCCGCTTAAATCTTCAATCTTCTTAAATACGTCGTCTCCGGTAAATAAAAAGGCTGCCAGTACATTTCGGATTTTTGTGTTGGTCAGATCAGGGTAGGCATCGCTGATCTCCTCGAAGATCGTCTTATGCAGGGAGAGTACCTGATGCTCCTGGTCGTAATAGCCGATATGTACGCGCGAGCCAAGGGCAATCGTTCCGGCGTCCTTCGGTACAAGATGATTGACCATCTTTAAGATCGTGGTCTTTCCGGTTCCGTTTCCGCCAATTAGGGCGACCTTTTCGCCGCGCTTGATATCAAAGTCAAGATCTTGGAACAGACAGTTTGTGCCGAAAGATTTCGCCAGATGCGTGACGGTTAAGACGTCATTCCCGCTTTCCACAGATGGCTCTAAGGTGAGCCGCATCTCGGAGGCAACCTCGGTCGGCTTGTCTAAGACTTCAATCTTATCTAACATCTTTTCACGGCTTTCCGCACGTTTGATGGACTTCTCACGGTTAAATTGCTTGAGTTTCGTGATGACAGCTTCCTGATGCTTGATTTCCTGCTGCTGGTTTAAGTAGGCCTTCATCATATTGGCACGGATCTCTGCGCGCTTGGATGCAAAGTAGGTGTAGTTTCCGTGGTAGACGGTTGCCTTTTTGTTGTCGATTTCTACGATCTGCGTTGCAATCCGATCAATGAAATAGCGGTCATGGCTGACCAAGATCACACTACCAGGATAAGAGGACAGGAAAGACTCGAGCCATGAAATACTTGGCATGTCCAGATGGTTTGTCGGCTCATCGAGGATGATGATGTCCGGGCGTGTCAGAAGCAGACGTCCCAGTGCGATTCGCATCTTCTGACCACCGGATAATGTATTGATATGGCGGTCATAGTCCTCCGGACCAAAACCGAGTCCTTTTAAAACGCCTGTAATCTCACTCTCATAAGAATACCCATTGTCGCGGTCGTATTTGCTGCTCAGGCGGTTGTAGGTCTCTAAGATCTTCTCTAATTCTTCGCCTTCTGCATGCTTCATATCCTGTTCTAAACGGCGGATATTCGCCTCTAAATCAAGGATGTACTGTTTGGTTGCAAGCATTTCGCCATAGATCGTGTTGTCAAAGGAGATATCCTGATGCTGGGACAGATACCCAATCGTGGTATCCTTGGCAATCACGACCTGTCCGCTGTCGGCGGATTCTTCGCCCATGATAATCTTCAGGAGCGTCGTTTTTCCAGAGCCGTTGATACCGACAATGGCGATCTTTTCTTTCTCGTTGACATGGAAGTTGATATCCTTCAAAACTTCCTTTGTGCCGAATGCTTTTGATATATTCTGGCATGCTAACAGCATGATAAATTCCTCCTGCGTGTTTCGAACAAATTCTACCAGTGCATTTTATCAAAAAGCGGGAGGACTTTCAATCATACATTGAAATAAGCACGAAAAAATGGTATACTAAAACATAATTATGCGAACAAATGTTTTGAAAATTTCCATGAAAAAGGAAGTGAAGGTTTTGTTATTTGGGAAAACGAGTCAGGCAAAAAAAGAGATAGAAGCACTGTTTCATGAAGTGCAGATCAATCTGGAGAACAACTACAAGGATCTGGCGATTTCTGCGCGGAAGCAGGCGGAGGTAAAGCTGGCTGAATATCAGGCAGCCGGGGAGCTAAAGGAAAAGGAATATAAGAAATTAAAAGAGCAGCTCGACGAATATACAAAACGAATGGAAGGATATCATCATTGATATGCAGCAGGGAATTGGTAGAAAAATAGTGATTGCGGTCGGCATGCTTGTAGTTGCAGGACTTTTGATCGTACTGTATCAGTGGGGGAATGCACGGGAGGATACATCAAAGGACAGGCAGCCTGCCGATGGACAGACGACGTACAGCTTCGCGATGGGAACATCGGTGTCAGTCAGTCTGTATGGGACACAGGATACGGAGTATGCAAAGATTGAACAGGCAATCAAAGACTTAGATGAGCAGGAGATATCATGGCGGCAGGAGGGCAGTGCCTTATATAAGCTGAACCACACATACACAGCGGGAGAAGCGGCAGAGGTTTCGGATACCTTGTATCTGGCGCTGACGCAGGCGTATAACATATGCCGGGACAGCCAGGGCGCATTGGATATTACGATCCGTCCACTGGCGAATCTCTGGAATATCGAGTCGGCGACGGAGGAAGATTTCCGGGTTCCAACTGACACAGAGATTAAGACTGTGCTTGAAAAGACAGGCTATGAGGCAGTGACGATTGGTGAATCGCAGACGGTGACGATCGACAAGTCCGATATGGTGTTAGATCTTGGCGCGGTTGGCAAGGGATTCGCACTGGATATTGCAGAACAGATATTAAAAGAAGATGCAGTAAGCGGCGGAACAATCAGTGTCGGCGGAAGCGTGCTTGTGTATGGTGCAAAAAAGGACGGCAGTTCATTTCGGGTAGGTATCCGTGATCCGCAGGGTGACGCAGAGGATATGATCGGTTATTTGGAATTTGCTTCGAACAGTAACACCTGTGTATCCACCTCCGGTGATTATGAAAAGTTTATCGAGAAGGATGGTACGAGGTATCATCATATTTTAAATCGTACAACCGGATATCCGGCGGAGTCAGGACTTGCTTCGGTGACAGTTGTATGCCAAAATGGCTTGTACAGCGATGCATTGTCGACGGCATGCTATGTGCTTGGCTATGAGAAGTCTTTGCCGTTGTTGCAGAAGTACAAGGCAGAGGCAGTATTTATTGACAAAGAAAATCAGGTGACTGTGACGGATGGACTGAAAGAACAGTATCATGCGGCACAGGCTGCACAGAAATAAAATAGAAGGCGAAAAGAGATGTTAAAAATGAAGTGGCTGGAACATTTAAAGACGATTACCGCACATAAGATTATGGTGATGCGGCATTGCTTTGCGGTTGGATTGTATAAGCAGGGACTGTTGCACGACCTGTCCAAATATTCATGGACGGAGTTTTCGATGGGCGCGAAATACTATCAGGGAAACCGCAGCCCGAACGATGCAGAGCGTGAGGATAAGGGATACACCTCTTCGTGGCTGCACCACAAGGGAAGAAACAAACACCATCTGGAGTACTGGGTGGATTACAATGTTGACAGAAGCGATACAAAACATTTGCTGGTTGGCTGTAAGATGCCGAAGGAATATGTGATTGAGATGTTCTGTGACCGTGTGGCAGCCTGCAAGATTTACAACAAGGAAAATTATTATGAGAAGCAGCCACTCGATTATTATATGAATGGCAGATCGAGACGTCTGCTGCATCCGGATTCCGCGAAGCTTCTGGAGAAGTATCTGAATATGCTTGCGAGAAAGGGCGAGGCTTATACCTTTCGTTATATTCATAATTATGAGGTGATTCCGCTGCGTCGGAAGAAGCTTGCGAAGTATCTGCCATTTTTGAAATATTTGTTTCCGTATGGAGAAGATTACTAGGAGATAAGATGAAATTTACACATTTACATGTGCATACGCAGTACAGTCTGTTGGACGGCTCGGCAAAGATCAAGGAGCTGGTTCCGCGTGCGAAAGAACTTGGCATGGATGCGCTGGCAATCACAGACCACGGTGCGATGTATGGCGTGATCGAATTTTATAAGACATGTAAGGCAAATGGAATCAAGCCGATCATCGGCTGTGAGGTGTATGTGGCACCGGGTTCCAGGTTTGACCGTGAGGTGGTAAAGGGAGAAAACCGGTATTACCATCTCGTTCTGCTTGCAAAAAACAACGAGGGATACCACAACCTCTGTAAGATCGTGACACGTGGCTACACGGAGGGCTATTATTATAAACCGCGTGTGGACATGGAGGTGCTGGAGAAATACCATGAGGGTATCATTGCACTTTCGGCATGCCTGGCTGGTGAGGTTGCGACTGACTTGCGTCAGGAGCAGTATGAGAAAGCAAAAGAAGCAGCATTGCGTCATCTGAAGATCTTTGGCGAGGGCAATTATTATCTGGAGATGCAGGATCATGGCATCCCGGATCAGCGTACCGTCAATATGGGCGTGATGCGGTTGTCCAAAGAAACCGGCATCCCGATGGTTGTTACGAACGATTCCCATTATATCAACAAAGAGGACTGGGAGGCGCATGATATTCTGCTCTGTATCCAGACGGGAAAGACGGTCAATGACGAAGATCGTATGCGCTATGAGGAAGGACAGTTCTATCTGAAATCTCCGGAGGAGATGGAGGCGCTGTTCCCATATGCAAAGGAAGCATTGGAGAATACGAACAAGATCGCAGATATGTGTAATGTCGAGATCGTATTTGGTGAGCGGAAGCTTCCAAAATACGATGTGCCGGAGGGGTATGATTCCTTCTCGTATCTGACGATGCTCTGTGAGGAGGGCGCGAAAAAGCGGTATCCAGAGGTCACAGATGAGGTAAAGAACCGTCTGCATTATGAGCTTGACATGATTAAACAGATGGGCTTTGTTGATTATTTCCTGATTGTGTGGGATTTTGTCAATTACGCGAAAAGTCATGATATTCCGGTTGGACCGGGCAGAGGCTCTGCTGCCGGATCAATTGTATCCTATTGTCTGTATATTACGGATATCGAGCCGCTTCGGTACGATCTGCTGTTTGAACGATTCCTGAATCCGGAACGTGTATCGATGCCAGATATTGATATTGATTTCTGTGTCAACCGAAGACAGGAAGTCATTGATTACGTCGTACAGAAATACGGCAAGGAAAAGGTTGTCCAGATTGTCACTTTCGGTACGATGGCAGCAAAGATGTGTGTGCGCGACGTCGGTCGTGCGATGGCACTTCCATATAGTCTGTGTGATAAGGTTGCAAAGGCAATTCCGAACAAGGTTCCGGGCGTAAAAGATGTCACTCTTCCGGTGGCTTTGAAAGTAAGTCCAGACCTGAAGGAAATGTATGAGAATGAACCGGATGTAACAAAGCTGCTTGACATGGCAATGAAGCTCGAAGGTCTGCAACGGCATACGGGTGTACATCCCGCAGGCGTTATCATCGGTCAGAAGCCAATCGAGGAATATGTACCGCTCGCACGGAGCGTGGATGGTGGTATTGTCTGCCAGTATGAGAAAGACCCGGTGGAAGAGCTGGGGCTTTTGAAGATGGACTTTCTGGCATTGCGGAATCTGACTGTCATCAAGGACGCGTTAGACCGGATTGAAGAAAATCATGGTGTGAAGCTCAATATGTCGGAACTGGATATGAGTGATCCGGCAGTCTATGAGCTGTTATCAGAAGGAAAGACCGACGGCGTGTTCCAGTTGGAAAGTGCCGGTATGAAGTCTTTCATGAAGCAGTTGAAGCCGAAGAATCTGGATGAAATTATTGCCGGAATCTCGCTGTATCGTCCGGGACCGATGGATTTCATTCCGAAGTACTTAGCGAACCGTGAGCATCCAGAAAGTATCGTCTATGATACACCGAAGCTGGAGAAGATCCTGAAATCAACATACGGATGTATGGTATATCAGGAGCAGGTTATGCAGATCGTAATGGAGCTTGCCGGATATTCGATGGGACGTTCGGATCTGGTACGCCGTGCGATGGCGAAGAAAAAAGCGGACGTCATGGACAAAGAACGGCAGTATTTTGTATATGGTAACGAGGAGTTAAACGTGCCGGGCTGTGTCAAAAACGGTATCCAGGAATCCGTCGCCAATAAAATCTTCGACGATATGGTCGATTTTGCGAACTATGCATTTAACAAGTCGCATGCGGCAGTGTATGCGGTGGTCGCATATCAGACCGCATATTTAAAGATCTATTATCCGGTTGAATACATGGCAGCGCTGATCTCGTCTGTCCGTGAAAATACGGAGAAGATGAGCAGTTATATCCAGACGTGTAAATCGCTTGGCATCAAAATCCTGCCGCCGGATATCAACAAAGGAAGCGGAGATTTCCTTGTCGATGGAAATGCGATCCGGTTTGGCTTGTCAGGATTAAGAAGTATCGGAGACGGTGTGACAGAAGTCGTGCACCAGGAGGTTGTTGCGAACGGTCCATTTACAAGCTTAGAGGATTTCTGTACGAGACTTTCTGGGAAGGAAGCAAACAAGCGGACGATCGAGAGCTTTATTTTAGCAGGAGCGTTTGACAGCTTCGGCTATAACCGCCATCAGATGATGATGGTGTATCCGGCTGTGTTAGAGCAGACGGCGAAAGAAAAGAAAAATGCCATGAGTGGACAGATGTCGCTGATGGATTTCCTTGGAGAGGAAGAAAAGACGGAATTTCAGGTGCGCTATCCGGATGTGGAGGAATACCCGAAGGATGAGCTGCTTGCAAAGGAAAAGGAGATTCTGGGTATCTATGTCAGTGGACATCCGCTGGAGGATGATCTGGATATTATAGAAGAATACACAACCGCGAAGTCGACGGCATTTCTGGCAGATACCGAGGAGGACGAGAATGCCGGAACGGAGATGGAGTTCGAAGAGCGTGAATGTGTCGTGGATAAATCCAGCTACACGATCGGCGGTCTGCTCACGGAGATTACGAAGAAGACAACACGAAACGGCGATGAGATGGCATTCCTTACTGTGGAGGATCTGTATGGTTCGGTTGAGGTTGTCGTGTTCGCCAGAGATTACCGGCAGAATAAAGACCGGTTTGTGAAGGATGCGAAGGTGCTGATCAAAGGAAATGCATCGGTCGATGAGCGGGGCGGCAAGCTGCTCTTCTCAAAGATGACAACCTTCGACGAGATACGGCAGGAACGTATAGCAGCCGGTAAGGAACTGTGGCTGCGCTTCACAGAATTAGAGACCTATATGCAGCAGGAGCAGGCACTCTATGCGACGCTCCGGCAGTATCCGGGCCGGGTGGTCGTGAAGGTACTGATCAAACCAGCCGGAGAAGGACAGGAGCAAAATATCAAGCTCAAGCAGTTACCGGATTTATACCGGGTCGATGCCAGTGAGACTCTGGTAGAGAAATTGAAACAGACATATGGAGAGGCGAATGTCATTCTCTTAGATAAGAAAGGAAACGGAGAAAAATCGTGATAACGTCAGCGTCAAACGACAAAATCAAAGAAATAAAAAAGCTGATCAAATCCGCCAGCCGGCGCAAAGAGACCGGACTTTATATCGTGGAGGGCATCCGCATGGTGCGGGAGATTCCGGCAGATGCGGTCAAGACACTTTATGTGGCGGAAAGCATGACAGACAAATTCGCAGATATCTGCAACCAGATACCGGCAGAGGTGGAAATTGTCAGGGATTCGGTTTTCCAGAGTATGTCGGATACAAACACGCCGCAGGGAATTCTGGCGGAGGTATATCAGACAGCCACAACGGAGGATGATTTATTTGCAGGTGATGCGGCACCGTTTCTTCTGATTATCGAACGACTGCAGGACCCGGGAAATCTTGGTACCATTATACGAACCGCAGAGGGTGCTGGGGTGACGGGTATTATCCTGAGTGCAGATACGGTCGACATCTACAACCCGAAGGTGATCCGTTCTACGATGGGATCGATCTTCCGGATGCCAATTGCCGTAGCCGAGGATCTGGCAGCGACGATCGATCGCGTGAAAACACGTGGAATCCCGGTTTATGGGGCGCATCTGGATGGGGCAACCTTCTATGAGAAAGATTTTACCGGTGGCTGTGCATTTCTGATCGGAAACGAAGGAAATGGTCTGTCCGATGAAATCAGCGCAAAAGCGGATGATCTGATCCGGATTCCGATGTGCGGACAGGTGGAGTCGTTAAATGCAGCGATTTCGACCGCGGTGATCGCATACGAGGTATTGCGACAGCGAAGCACAGGAAAAAAATGAAAAAGTTTGGAATATTACAATATAGGCACGCATATATTGTAAATGTACAATATTAAAAATTCACAGTTTATATGGGGATATAAATGAGGCTGTGAACATTGACAAGAGGGAGGAAAAAATATGACAGAGAAGATTTTGAACAACAATCAGGTGGTAGTAGCAGGAGAAATCGTATCAGATTTCCGATTCAGCCATGAGATATTCGGAGAGGGATTCTATATGGTGGATCTGGTAGTCAGCAGATTAAGCGATGCGCATGACGTGATTCCTTTGATGGTTTCCGATCGCCTGTTTGATGTAGAAAAATCCCACATCGGGGAAAAGGTACTGGCGAAGGGACAGTTCCGGTCGTACAACAAGCACGAGGAGAACAAGAACCGTTTGATCCTGTCTGTGTTTGTACGTGAGATCGAGGTGATCGACGCGGTGGATGACAAGGAGAACAAACCGAACCAGATATACTTAGACGGATACATATGCAAAGAGCCGATCTACCGTATGACGCCGCTTGGCAGAGAGATTGCAGATATTCTGCTCGCTGTGAACCGGGCATACGGAAAATCAGATTATATTCCTTGTATCTGCTGGGGCAGAAATGCCAGATTTGCAGGAAAGCTCGCAGTTGGTGAGCATGTGGCAATCTGGGGACGTATCCAGAGCCGGGAATATCAGAAAAAAATAGGAAATGATGAGATAGTCAATAAGGTCGCATACGAGGTGTCAGTCAGCAAGATGGAATGTTTGGAATAATGATTGACAGACCTGTATAACGATGATATACTATCCTTGATTTTGATTGAGTAGAGGTGCGGAATTCAAGAGTACTTTGCGGGATGACTTAGAGCAGTGGATCGCATGGAAAAGGGGAAACCGCCGAAGGACGACAGATGTCTAAGCACTGGAATCCTGGTTGTGCAATGAAGAATTGTATGACTGTCATTTGTAAGCATGCAGATGGAGCGCTACCGGAATTGAGACATTTCAAGCTGGCACTTTATCGGGTGCCAGCTTTATTTATGGTTATACCTTATAATTATTTAGGAGGAAGAGAAAGATGTCAATTTTTACAGGTTCAGCAGTTGCGATTGTAACACCATTTAAGAAGGATGGTTCGGTGGATTATGATAAGTTCCGTGACGTGATCGAGTATCAGATCGCTGGTGGAACCGACTGTATCGTTGTATGCGGAACGACAGGTGAGTCTTCAACCTTATCCCATGAAGAGCATCTTGACTGTATTCGTTTCTGTGCAGAGGTTGTCAACAAGCGTATTCCGGTTGTTGCAGGAACAGGTTCAAATTGTACAGAGACAGCTATTTATCTGTCTCAGGAAGCAGAGAAGTATGGCGTGGATGGTCTGCTTGTTGTAACACCATATTACAACAAGGCAACACAGAAAGGGCTGATCGCACATTACACAGCCGTTGCAAACAGCGTGACACTTCCAATTATCATGTACAACGTACCAAGCAGAACCGGTACGAACATCCAGCCGGAGACAGCCGTATATCTGGCTAAGAATGTAAAAAATATCGTAGCGATCAAGGAGGCAACTGGTAATCTGTCACAGGTTGCACGTCTGGTAAGCCTGGCAGATGGATGCCTCGATGTATATTCTGGAAATGATGATCAGGTTATGCCAATCCTGTCCCTTGGTGGAAAGGGCGTGATTTCTGTACTTGCAAACGTAGCTCCGAAGGAGACACATGATATGGTACAGAAGTACTTAGATGGTGATGTGGTTGGTGCCAGAGAGATTCAGATCAAGGCAATTCCTCTGTGTGAGGCACTGTTCTGTGAGGTAAACCCAATCCCTGTCAAGAAGGCAGTGGAACTGATGGGACTTTGCGAAGGCAACCTTCGTATGCCACTGACAGAGCTTGAGCCAGAGCATACAGAGCAGTTAAAGAAAGCAATGACAGGATTTGGTGTAAAAATCCAGTAATACAGATAGACAGACCGGGAGGAAAAACAAATGATTCGTGTGATTATGCATGGTTGTAACGGTAAGATGGGGCAGGTCATCACAGGACTTTGCAAGGAAGATCCGGATGTGGAGATCGTTGCTGGCATTGATGTCGTAGATAATAGAGAAAACGGATATCCGGTATTTACAGATATCAACGCATGTGATGTCAAGGCAGATGTGATTATTGATTTTGCAGCAGCCGTTGCGGTTGATAAGCTGCTTGATTATGCAGTTGATAAGCAGGTTCCAGTTGTACTTTGTACGACCGGACTTTCCCCGGAGCAGCTCAACAAGGTATCTCTTTGCTCTGAGAAGGTAGCAATCTTGAAGTCTGCCAACATGAGTCTGGGTATCAATACGTTGATGAAGCTCCTGAAGGATGCAGCAAATGTATTTGCACCAGCTGGTTATGATATTGAGATCGTAGAGAAGCATCATAATCAGAAAGTGGATGCACCATCGGGAACAGCACTGGCACTTGCCGATGCGATCAACGACGCCAGAGACAATGCGTATGAGTATGTCTATGACCGTTCGCAGGTAAGAAAGAAGCGTGACAAGAAAGAACTTGGTATCTCTGCGGTACGTGGCGGAACGATCGTCGGTGAGCATGAGGTGATTTTTGCAGGTGTGGACGAAGTGATCGAGTTTAAGCATACGGCTTATTCGAAGTCTGTATTTGCCAAGGGCGCAGTGGAAGCAGCAAAGTTTCTGGCAGGAAAGCCGGCAGGCTTTTATGATATGGCAGATGTGATTGGATAAGCGAGGAACGATTATGTATCAGGATGAAATTATTTTGTGCAGTGCTTCAAAGTACACGCAGAAGTATTATTTGAATGAAGATTTTGACAATCTGCCGACAGAGGTTAAAAAAGAGCTTCGGATTCTGTGCACGTTGTTCACAGAAGATGTTGGTGGAATCATTATGCTTGTGTTTGACAGTATGGGAAACCTGAATATTGTCACTGACGCGGCAGAGGAAGATATCCTGTACGACGAGATTGGCTGTGGTTTAAAAATCAAGCAGATCAGAAAGGAAAAGAAGGAATTGTTTGAACAGCTGGAGCTGTATTTTCAGACATTTTTCCTTAGCTAAGGGGAAGATATATGTTATTTGCAGTAGACGTTGGAAATACGAATATTACAGTAGGACTGTTTGATGGAAAAAAGCTGATCAAGACATTCCGTATCACAACTGGTACGGCACGTACATCGGATGAGTATGGCGTGTATTTTGTGGATTGGCTTCGGGTACGGGATATACATGTTTCAGAGATCGATGCGGTTATTATCGCGTCCGTTGTACCGAAGGTTATGCACTCTCTGACGAGTGGTATCATCAAGTATCTGAACATTCAGCCGATTATTGTTGCACCAGGCATCAAGACTGGAATCAATATTGCGATTCCGGAACCAAAGACACTGGGTGCCGACCGTCTGGTCGATGCAGTGGCTGCGTATGAGTTGTATGGCGGTCCGGTAATCGTTGTAGATTTTGGAACTGCAACGACGCATGATCTGGTATTGGAAGGTGGCGTGTTCCATTCGGGGGCGACATCGCCCGGAATCCGACTGGCGGCAGCAGCACTCTGGTCCGGGACTGCAAAGCTTCCAGAAATCGAAATCAAGAGACCAGATACGATTCTGGCAAAGGATACAGTCAGCAGTATGCAGGCAGGTGTATTCTATGGCTATGTTGGTCAGACCGAGTATATTATCCGCAGGATCAAGGAAGAGTCCGGACTGGATAACATCAAGGTTGTGGCAACTGGCGGACTTGGTAAGCTGATTTCAGAGAATACCGAGTGTATTGATTATTATGATGCAGACCTCACACTGAAAGGCTTGCAGTTAATTTACGAGAAACAATAAAGGACGAAACGATGGATTTTACTGGTAAAATCGCATTGGCACCAATGGCAGGTATCTGTGACCTGCCATTTCGTCTCTTATGCAAAGAGATGGGCTGTGATATCGTATACACGGAGATGGTGAGTGCCAAGGGCATGTATTATAACAACAAAAATACGGGACCGCTGCTTATGACAAAACCGGAGGAATCGCCAATTGGCGTGCAGATCTTCGGCAGTGAACCGGAGCTTATGGCATCACAGGCAAAAAGACTGGAGGATAAGGGATTTTCTTTTATCGATGTCAACATGGGATGCCCGGTTCCGAAGATCGTCAACAACGGCGAAGGTTCCGCGCTGATGAAACAGCCGGAGCTGATCGGAGATATTGTCGATGCATTGGTGCATGCGGTTTCGCTTCCAGTCACGATCAAGATCCGGGCAGGCTTTGATGCAGAGCATATCAATGCGCCGGAGGTGGCACGGATCGCGGAGCAGGCAGGCGTTTCTGCAATCGCGGTGCATGGAAGAACAAGAGAACAGTATTATCACGGACAGGCGGACTGGGATGTGATCCGGCAGGTCAAAGAAGCAGTGTCTGTGCCGGTAATTGGCAACGGTGACATTACCTGTGCGGAGGATGTGCTTGCAATGCGGGCACAGACGGGCTGTGACAGTGTGATGATCGGAAGGGCGGCGAAAGGAAATCCTTGGATCTTTCAGGATATCAGTCATTTCCTGAAAACCGGAGAACATCTGGAAAAGCCGAGTGTGGAAGAACGGAAAGCGATGATGCTGCGCCATGCGTCTTTGATGGTGGAATACAAAGGGGAATTCACCGGGATACATGAGATGCGTAAGCATGTGGCTTGGTACACGCAGGGCATGCCGGATTCGGCGAAGCTGCGCGCGAAGATCAATATGGTGGAAACCTACGATGCACTTGCGGCTATGGTGCAGGCGCTGTAAGCTTTTTGGAGATAGAAATCGAAGTATAAGCGGTGTGATACTGCTCGTTTGTCATGGAGACAATGTAATTTCTGGCGTATGCCTTACTGATTCCATGTGCTGCGAGTGTGTCCGCCGCTTTGTTGTATGCGATGGCAGCGGAAATCTCGTCTGCGTAAGTGCCGACGATGAAATCGCCATTTACGTGGATTTTAGTCTGGTATTGCACCTGACCGGAAGCGGATTCTTTCCTCTGGACGCCGGCATACTGGTTGATGATCTCGATGTTGGAATAACGGAAATCAAGTACATCGCCGTTTGTCATGCGGTAGTCTCTGTCGTAGACAGAAAACGGACGGATGCCGTAGCGGGACAGGATGCTGTACTGGCTTCCGTAGTCGCTGACGAAGAGATAACCGCCTTTTTTCTGGATTTTCTTAGATGCATAGAAGAACAGATCATCCCGGTCGAACTTCAGAATCTCTGTGGCAGACATATGGTATTCAAAATATTTTCTGCGCAGGTAGATCGGCGTTTTGAAATAAATGCCGTTGTCGCGGAAGTTGATGAGACATACGAATTTATCATGGGAAAGGCAGGAAAACAGGCTGTATTCTGACAGCGTGATCTCCGCGTGATCCAAGATCAGGCGTGCTTCCCTGTAGGTGCGCGAAGCAAGCTCCTCTGTTGCGAAGCTGCCAAGGCTGATATGTTTTTTCAGATAGGTGATGGAAGCACGGTAATAGGTGCTGCCATCTTTTTTGGTTGCTGTATAGATACCAGGTAAAGCTGCCATAATCTGAGTGAGGGGAAATCCTTTCCGTGATATTATGTGCCATAAAAATACAAAATCCGCACATAAAATCAGTATAACGACTGTACAGGAAAAAGTCCAGTCTGCCGATCGAAAAAAGTCGTGAAAAAGTCGCGAAATTACTTGACCGAACGGCATTCTTGAATTATAATCATGAAAGTGTAAATGTAACCTTTTTGTAACAATTTTATCATAAATTCCAAATCGGAATTGCATGAGGAGAATAGGAACAATATGGACGCAGGTAAAATCGCAACGATTGAATTGAATATGGATTCCAAAGAAAAAAAGGATAAGAAACAGAGAGAACCGGGGAAACTGAAAAGTTTCCTGCAGGCATACGGAAAGTATGTAGGTGCTGGCGCTGTGGCACTTGCATTGGTCATTGTCTGTGCAGTCTCACTGGCAGACCGGATCGCAAATCGTGAGGTTGCGACCGGTGTTATGATGACCGTTGCAGATCTGACGAAGGATAAAGAACCATTTTCAGGAGATCTGTTTGCAAGTACTGCAATCAGCTACAATGATATGGTAAACGTAAATTATGAGACAGACCAGCTTGCACAGTTAGAGCGTGCAGAACAGCAGATTGATGAGATTCTGACAGCCAGAAGACAGGATAAACGGGATCAGGCGGCTTTGGAGGCATTGACCGCTGTGCATAGCGGACCGGGTGAGATTGGCGAGTACGATCCGAATGCCGTCGTTGTGGCATCCGCAGAGACCGATACAACAACTACTACGACAACCGCTTCCACACCGACGTATGTACCAGCCGATGCGAACGGAAAGTATCAGTATCTGGGTGAATACCTGCTGACTGCATACTGTCCATGTCCAATCTGTTGTGGTAAGTGGAGCAATATGGAGAATCCGATCACAGCAAGTGGTGCACGTGCGACAGCCGGATGGACAATTGCTGCACCGAAGAATTTTGCGTTTGGTACAAAGATCATGATCGATGGACAGATCTATGAAGTACAGGATCGTGGTGGTGCGATCACAGGAAATCATTTCGATGTGTTCTGCAATACACATCAGGAAGCTTTGAACTTTAATATGAGAACAACCTCTGCCTATCTGGTAGTTGAATAAAAGGAGAAAAAGATGGAACTGGTTTACAGAAGTACAAGAAATGCACAAGAGACAGCGACCGCTTCTATGGCGATTTTGAAAGGACTTGCAAACGAGGGTGGCTTATTTGTACCGGATACAATTCCGGCATTTGACAAGAGCCTGGAAGAGCTTTCCAAGATGGATTACCGTGAGGTTGCATATCAGGTTATGAAGCTGATGCTGACAGACTTCACAGAAGAAGAGCTTCGTCATTGTATCAACAGTGCATATGATTCGAAGTTCGATACAAAGGAGATTGCACCGCTCGTACATAAGGCAGGTGCGTATTATCTGGAACTGTTCCATGGCGCAACAATCGCGTTTAAGGATATGGCACTTTCCATTCTTCCATATCTGCTGACAACCTCAGCAAAGAAGAACGATGTGAAGAATGAGATCGTGATTCTGACTGCTACTTCCGGTGATACAGGTAAGGCTGCACTTGCAGGATTTGCAGATGTACCGGGAACGAAGATCATCGTATTTTATCCAAAGCATGGTGTAAGCCCAATTCAGGAAAAGCAGATGGTAACCCAGAAGGGTGATAATACATGTGTCATCGGTATCACAGGTAATTTTGATGACGCACAGACAGGCGTCAAGAAGATGTTCTCTGACAAGGAGTTGAACGAGTATCTGGCATCCAAGGGATATCAGTTCTCTTCTGCAAACTCCATCAATATCGGACGTCTTGTACCACAGATGGTATATTATGTATATGCATATACAAGACTCGTTGCAAATGGAGAGATCAAGGCTGGCGACAAGATCAATGTCGTTGTTCCAACCGGAAACTTCGGAAATATCTTAGCTGCTTTCTATGCAAAGCAGATGGGACTTCCAATCAACAAGTTTATCTGTGCATCGAATGAGAATAAGGTTCTGTACGATTTCTTCCGTACAGGTACATACGACAGAAAGAGAGAGTTCATCTTAACAACTTCTCCTTCTATGGATATTCTGATCTCCAGCAATCTGGAGCGTCTGATCTACCGTATCGCAGGCAATGATGCAGAGAAGAACAAGGCTTTGATGCAGGCATTAAACGGCAAGGGTGCTTACACGATCACAGGCGATATGAAGAAGCAGTTGGCAGACTTCTACGGAAATTATGCATCTGAGGCAGAGACAGCCGCCACGATCAAGCGTGTATATGAGTCCGATCAGTACATCATGGATACCCATACAGCCGTAGCAGCATCGGTATATGACAAGTATGTGAAGGAGACTGGCGATACAACACCAACTGTGATCGCAAGTACAGCAAGCCCATACAAGTTTACGAGAAGCGTTATGAATGCAATCGACAGTGCATATGACAAGCAGTCTGATTTCGAACTTGTCGATGAGCTGAATAAGCTTTCTGGCGTGAAGGTACCACAGGCAATCGAAGACATCCGTCAGGCAGAGGTTCGCCACGATATCGTCTGCGACAAGGAAGACATGCTTGCAGAAGTAAAGAAGTTTTTGAATATTTAATAACATAGACGCGTTGAGAATACGCGCGGCAGTTCATTCGCACCATCCTGCCGTTAAACAAAACTAGGGCAAACCATAAATGACAGAATTTATGTTGCGGGTGCTTTGTGCGCCCGCATTTTTTATTGAAGGGAGTTTTCGTATGTATACATTAAAGACAAATGCCAGCTTTGACAGTGCACATTTTCTGGCAGGCTATGAGGGAAAATGTTCAAACATTCATGGACATCACTGGACAGTGGAAATCGAGGTAGGAAGCAACAGTCTGGAGATGGGAGGAAATAACCGTGGTATGATCGTGGATTTCTCCAAATTAAAAACAGATCTGAAGAACATCGCAGATGCACTCGACCATTGTCTGATCGTGGAGATTGGAAGTCTGAAACGCAGAACGCTGGATGTGCTCGAAGAAGAGCATTTCAAGGTTGTAGAAGTGATGTTCCGACCGACTGCAGAGAACTTTGCAAAGTTCTTCTATGACGAGATGAAAGGAAAAGGCTATCATGTCTTAAAGGCAACGGTGTATGAGACACCAAATAACTGTGCCGCATATATGGAGTAATATGGGAAAGTATAAAGTAGTAGAAACGTTTGTCAGTATCAACGGCGAGGCAACCCATGCTGGAGAGCTTGCATGCTTTATCCGGTTTGCCGGATGTAATCTTGCTTGTGGATACTGTGATACGAAATGGGCGAATGAACCGCAGGTGCCATACAAGAGTATGAGTGCGGAAGAAATCTATGCGTATATCAAATCCTGTGGCGTGAAAAATGTGACGCTGACGGGCGGAGAGCCGTTGATCCAGCCGGAAATTGAATGGTTGATCACACTTCTGTCAGCGGATAAAGCCCTGCGCGTAGAGATCGAGACGAACGGAAGCGTGGATATTGCCGGATACGATGCACGCCCGGAGAATGTCTGCATGACGCTTGACTATAAGCTTCCAGACAGTGGGATGGAGCAGTTTATGCTCACAGAAAATTACGCATGGTTAAAACCGCAGGATGCAGTGAAATTCGTTGTTTCGTCGATAAGAGATCTGGAAACGGCGAAGAAGATCATTGAGACATATGATCTGTGTGCGAAGGCAACCGTATATTTGAGTTCCGCATTTTCAGCGATCACACCGGCACAGATCGTAGAGTACATGATACAGGAAAACATGAAGGATGTCCGGTTACAGCTACAGATGCACAAATACATCTGGGATCCGGAGAAAAAAGGAGTATAAGATGGCAATCGATAAAGAAGCAATCAAAGAACATATCCGCGGGATTTTAGTTGCCCTTGGCGATGATCCCGACCGAGAAGGATTAAAGGAAACACCCGACCGGGTTGCCCGCATGTATGAGGAAGTATTTGAAGGAATGAACTATACGAACGATGAGATTGCAGAGATGTTCAACAAATCGTTCGAGCGTCCGGGCAAGGATACGAGTGACATGGTCCTGGTCAAGGATATCGAGGTGTTCAGTTATTGTGAGCACCATATGGCACTGATGTATGACATGCATGTATCAGTCGCTTATATTCCGAAGGGAAAAGTGCTCGGACTTAGCAAGATCGCACGGATTGCAGATATGGTCGCAAAACGCTTACAGTTGCAGGAAAGAATCGGTACCGATATCGCATATATTATGAGTAAGGTGACTGGAAGTGAGGATGTGGCAGTCGTGATCGAGGGAAGCCATAGCTGTATGACAGCCAGAGGTATCCGGAACGCAAGTGCAAAGACGTTCACGACGACATTTACCGGTGAGTTCGAGAAGAATGAGACATTGCAGAACAAACTGATGATGTTACTGAAATAAGAGCTGAACATAGAAGATGAAAACAGAGGATAAGAAGGAGTGATTATTATGCAGCATAAGAAGAACAAAGAAGCAGCCGTTGTTGTATTTAGTGGAGGACAGGACAGCACAACCTGTCTGCTGTATGCGAAGAAACATTATAAGAAGGTGTATGCCGTATCGTTTGATTATCACCAGAGACATGTGGCAGAGCTTGATGCAGCGAAGGAAATCTGTGAGAAGCTGGATGTGGAGCAGACAATCATGGATATGACATTGTTAAATCAGCTCGCACCGAATTCTCTGACTCGTGATGATATGAAGGTGGACAGCGATGCACCGGCAGAGGGTACACCAAATACATTTGTCGATGGAAGAAATATGCTGTTTTTGACATTTGCAGCGGTATTCGCAAAGCAGAAGGGTGTCACGGATATCCTGACGGGTGTATCTCAGAGTGATTTCTCTGGTTATCCAGATTGCAGAGATGAGTTTATCAAGTCCTTAAATGTATCTTTAAATCTGGCAATGGATTATGAATTTGACATTATCACACCGCTTATGTGGATTGACAAGGAAGAGACATGGGAGCTTGCCGATAAGCTCGGTGGATTTGATCTGGTTCGCAATATGACATTAACATGTTATAATGGCATCAAGGGCGATGGCTGTGGCAACTGCCCTGCATGTAAGCTGCGGAAAAAAGGCTTGGATGCATATCTTGCTAGACGATAAAGGATAATGGAGGGAAGCCATGAAACGCTTGTTATTTATTATCAATCCGAAAGCCGGACGAACGGCGATAAGAAATGATTTGTTTGAGATTATCATGGTATTTTCACAGGCTGGATACGAGGTCGTGACGTATCCGACACAGGGACCGGAGGATGCAGAACGCAAGGTGCGTGTCGACGGCGAAGATTACGATCTGATCGTGTGCGCAGGTGGCGATGGAACGCTCGATAACACGGTCTGCGGATACTCCAAGATGGGACACAAAAAAGTGCCGCTTGGTTATATCCCGGTTGGAACGACAAACGATTTCGCACGAAGCCTTCGTATCTCAAGAAAACCCATTGAAGCGGCAAATCAGATTGTAAATGGAAAATGTACGAAGGTTGATATCGGACAGTTCGCGGACAAGTCGTTTATCTATATTGCGGCATTCGGTATTTTCACCGATGTGTCATATAATACGAATCAGTCCCTGAAGAAGGCAATCGGACATTCGGCATATATTATTGAAGGAATTAAAAATATCGGAAATTATAAAGGCTTTAATCTGACGGCACAGTTTGACGAGAAGGTCATCACTGGAAAATATCTGTATGGTATGGTGACCAATACGCTTTCGGTTGGCGGATTCAAGCTGCGAGGAGCCAAGCATGTCGTGTTGGATGACGGAAAATTTGACTGCCTCTTTATCAAGATGCCATCAACACCGGCGGAGATGCAGCAGATCATCCGTGGACTTCTGCAAAATGAAGTTGAGGGAAATGAGATGTTCTTTGAATGCAAGGCGTCCCGTGTTGTTGTAGATGGAGAACAGGAGATCGCATGGACACTCGATGGGGAGTTTGGCGGAAGTTTGAAGCATGTGGAGATCTTAAACCAGCAGCAGGCGCTTGATATTATGCTGCCGCAGATCAACATTGAGGAGATGGCAAACCAGCCGAGTGATGACGATGACGCGATGGATAAAGAGCGTGACGAGGAGACTGCTTACACGGAAGATGATATTGATCTTGAAGATCTGTATAGCCGGTATGCACTGCATTATCCAGAGGAATCTGCACAGACAGAGCCGGATAAAAAAGAGTGAGAACCGCTTTGCTATGCCAATTCTTTACAAGTAAGAGAAAAAAGAATATAATAAGAATAATGCACACGTGCATAAAACGATGAAGATAAAATTTAGACAGCTAAATTGAAAGGGGAAAATAATGGGAAAGTATTTCGGAACAGACGGATTCCGCGGTGAGGCAAATGTAGACCTGACAGTGGAACATGCGTACAAGGTCGGAAGATATCTCGGATATTATTTTGGTAAGGAGAAGCAGGGGGATGACCGGGCACGAATCGTCATCGGAAAAGACACGAGACGTTCGAGCTATATGTTTGAGTATTCCTTAGTTGCCGGACTGACAGCGAGTGGCGCGGATGTATTTTTGATGCATGTCACACCGACACCGAGTGTGTCCTATATTGTGCGTGCCGATGAGTTTGACTGTGGAATTATGATTTCTGCGAGCCACAACCCATTTTATGATAACGGAATCAAGATCATTAACAGTCACGGTGCAAAGATGGATGCGGCTGTTGAAAAGTTGATTGAGGATTATATCGATGGACTGGTACCGGAGATTCCATTTGCAACGAAAGAAAAGATTGGACGGACGACGGATTATTCGATGGGTAGAAACCGTTATATCGGTTATCTGATGACACTCCCAACACGTGCATTCAAGAATCTGCGTGTCGGACTCGACTGTGCAAACGGTGCATCTTCGACGGTTGCGAAGGCAGTGTTCGATGCACTTGGTGCGAAGACATATGTCATCAATAACACACCGGATGGTACGAATATCAATACGAACTGTGGTTCTACCCATATTGAGGGACTGCAGAAGTTTGTTGTAGAGAATAATTTAGATGCAGGATTTGCTTATGATGGCGATGCAGACCGTTGTCTGGCTGTCGATGAGAAGGGGAATCTGGTGGATGGCGATGCGATCATCTACATCTGTGGCAAGTATCTGCGTGACCGTGGCAGACTGAACAATAACAAAGTCGTGACAACCGTCATGTCAAACCTTGGTCTGTACAAGGCATTAGATGCAGAGGGAATCGGCTATGAGAAGACTGCAGTCGGAGACAAATATGTCTATGAGTGTATGATGGAGAACGGATATATCCTCGGCGGTGAGCAGAGTGGACATATCATTTTCTCGAAGAATGCAAGAACGGGTGATGGCGTTCTGACATCCCTGAAGATCATGGAAGCAATGGTGGAAGAGAAGATGCCGCTTTCTGAACTGACACGCGGACTGACGATCTACCCACAGCTTCTGGTGAATGTTAAAGTTACAAGTAAGAAAGAAGTTATGGAAGACGCAGATGTACTTGCAGCCGCAAAGAAGGTGGAGGAAGCACTTGGAGATGATGGAAGAATCCTGCTTCGCCAAAGTGGTACAGAGCCACTGATCCGTGTGATGGTGGAAGCCAAGACCGATGAAATCTGTAAAGAACATGTAGATGCGGTAGTCGATGTTATCCGAAGCAAAGGATACGAAGTACAGTAAGGATATAGAATGAATAATACCAGAAAACTTGAGACTTCACTTGTATTTCTTCTCAAGGCGATTTTGAATTTGATATTGTTCTTTGTATTGTATGGAATTTATGCGAAATCAAACTGGCAGCTGTGGAATCTGTCGCGAACATCCGGTATTACAATCGCAGCGTATGTAGTAATGCATTATATGTTTTCGACGATCTATGGACATTACGACATAGGAAAACGAAAGAGTAAACCGATCGTGCTGTCCCTGTTTTTGAATCAGGTATTTACAGATGTGATCTCTGTGATCGTTCTGTCGATTATGAATACAAACCAGATGAAAAACCAGAGCTTCAAGCTGGAACAGCCATATCTGCTTTTGCCGATTATTGCAATCCAGTTTGTGACGATCCTGATTTTCGTGTATGGTGGCAATCATTTGTATTTTAAGATCTATCAGCCGGAGGATTGTATTATCATTACATCTTCCCAGCAGAGCTTAAATGAGATTGTGCGCGGCGTTTTAAAATACAAGCTGCAATACAAGGTAAACAAGGTAGCGGACTATCGGGACGCAAACCTCAAGCAATACATTCTGGAGCATGATACGATATTTATCTATGACGTTCCGGTGCAGGATCGGACAAAGATCTTAGAGTACTGTTACCAGAATATGAAGAATGTGTATTTCAACCCGGATATGCATGATGTGATCGAGAAGAGTGCGAAGCATTTTATCTTAGACGACGTATCGGTATACTGTAATTATTCCAAGGGGCTGACTCTGGAGCAGCGGTTTATCAAGCGGGCGATGGATATTGTAATCTCTGTGATTGCGTTGATCCTTACCTCGCCGATTATGCTGGTTGTCAGCATTATGATCAAACTCGATGACCACGGAAGCCTCATTTTTAAGCAGAACCGTGCGACGCGGGACGGAAAGATATTCTCGGTATACAAGTTCCGCACAATGCGGGAGAATGTAGAGAATTATTCTGTGGTGGAAGATGATGAGCGTGTGACGCGTGTCGGAAAATTCCTGCGGAAATACCGGCTGGATGAGATCCCACAGTTTTTCAATGTATTAAAGGGGGATATGAGTGTAGTTGGACCAAGACCGGAGATGCTGGCAAATGTCTTTAACTATACATCGGTTCTGCCAGAGTTCGAGTACCGCCTGCGTGTGAAAGCAGGTATCACCGGACATGCGCAGATTGCCGGAAAGTATAACACATCCCCGAAGGATAAGCTGATCTTAGATCTGACGTATATTGAAGAATACAGCTTCTGGCTGGATATCAAGCTGTTGTTCCAGACATTGATCGTTCTGTTCAAGAAGGATAGCACAGAGGCGTTTCACAGAGGAGAAGAACTGGTATTTGAAGAATATCAGCCACCAGAGTCGGTGAATCCCCCGGTTGAGGAAACAGAATAAAAAAAGAACTGTTCACGAAAATGCGTGTACAGTTCTTTCTTTTTCTATATAACGGAATTGGAATACTTACAGGTTCTGCGCATACTCCTCAAATATGTAATCGTACATAGACGGCAGACCGACGAACTCACAGCCATAACGATAGCCGGCGTTGCCAATTGGTGTTACATACAGAATCTTCACAACGGATAAGATTACTTCTTCCCGGTTCTCGAATTCAATCGTTGCATTGAAATAATAATTGACCGGAAGCTTGGACAGGGACATAAAGCCGATACCAGCTTTGGATATATCGAAGACCTCGATTTCGGCATCAAGATTTTCGATTTTTACACCATCCTGCTTAAATAAATTAGAAACTTCCAATTTGAGTTTGATTGGAAGTCTGACGTTCTTTCTTTTTTCCTGCATACGAACCCTCCAGCTTGGAATTTTTATTAGATTGGCACTATTATATCAAAAAAACAAGTGAAACGCTATATAAATTCACGAAAACTCGAAAAAAACACATAAACTGTTTGATACTTTAAGTTATCTGGGTTATAATAAGCAAGGTTTGAAAAAAATATCAAAAAAAGAAGCAATATGCAGATAATATGATTATAATGAGAGGAACGTGCGATATGAGTGATGTAATGGAACACTATCAGGATGATGGCCTGCACGAAGAATGTGGAGTCTTCGGCATGTATGATTTTGACGGACACGATGTGGCTAGAACGATTTACTACGGGTTGTTCGCTTTGCAGCACCGGGGACAGGAGAGCTGTGGTATTGCAGTATCGGATACCGAAGGACCAAAGGGCAAGGTCCTTTCTTCCAAAGGTATGGGACTTGTAAATGAAGTCTTCACGCAGGAAGACTTAGATAAGCTCAAAGGCAATATCGGAGTTGGTCATGTACGATATTCAACAGCCGGTGCGAGTACCAGAGAGAATGCACAGCCGCTTGTACTGAATTATATCAAGGGTACCCTTGCCCTGGCACATAACGGGAATCTCGTCAATGCACCGGAGCTTCGAAGAGAACTCGCACATGATGGTGCAATCTTCCAGACGACGATCGACTCCGAGGTGATCGCATATCATATTGCCAGGGAACGTGTAAAGACATCTTCGGCAGAGGAAGCAGTTCAAAATGCCATGAAGAAGCTGGTCGGTTCCTATTCCCTGATTGTCATGAGTCCGAGAAAACTGATCGGTGCCCGTGATCCGTTTGGGTTCCGTCCACTCTGCATCGGAAAACGCGACAATGCGTACGTGCTTGCATCGGAAAGCTGCGCACTTGATACAATCGGTGCAGAATTTGTTCGGGATGTGGAACCGGGTGAGATGGTTGTTATATCACCGGAAAAAGGGATTGAAAGTCACAGAGAGTTGTGCCAGAAGGAACACGGCAGATGTGTGTTTGAATATATTTATTTTGCAAGACCGGATAGTGTGATTGATGGGATGAGTGTATATCAGTCGCGTATCATTGCCGGAAGATGTCTCGCAAAGGACAGCCTGGTGGACGCGGATTTGGTTGTTGGTGTACCGGAATCCGGAAATGCAGCGGCACTTGGCTATTCGCTCGAATCCGGTATTCCATACGGAACTGCTTTCGTAAAAAATGGCTATGTTGGACGAACCTTTATCAAGCCGAAGCAGAGTCAGCGTGAATCCAGTGTGCGCGTGAAGTTAAACGTGTTAAAGGATGCAGTTGCAGGAAAACGTGTGATCATGATCGATGATTCCATCGTGCGTGGAACGACGAGTGACCGGATCGTCAGTATGCTCAAGGAAGCCGGTGCGAAGGAAGTGCATGTGCGGATTTCATCCCCACCATTTTTGTATCCATGTTATTTCGGAACGGATGTACCGGACAGTGACCAGTTGATCGCATACAACCGTACGATCGAGGAAATCCGTCAGATCATCGGTGCGGATTCACTTGGATACCTGAAGTTAGAACGGCTGCCGGAACTGACCGGTGGCAGACAGTTCTGTCAGGGCTGTTTCACAGGAAAATGGCCAATTGATCCACCAAAAGAAGATATTCGTGGCGAATATGACGCATAAGGTGTATAATAGAAGAACATATGAGGAAAATATATAAATTTGGAGGTTTTTATGAGCAGAGACAAGTATGTAAGCCCACTTTCAGAGAGATACGCAAGCAAGGAGATGCAGTATATCTTCTCCCCGGACATGAAGTTCAAGACATGGAGAAAATTATGGATCGCACTTGCTGAGACCGAAAAGGAGCTTGGACTAAAAGATGCCGATGGCAACCCACGTATCACAGACGAGCAGATCGAAGAACTGAAAAGCCATGTAGAGGATATCAACTACGATGTGGCAAGAGAGCGTGAGAAGCTCGTGCGTCATGACGTTATGAGTCATGTGTATGCATATGGACAGCAGTGTCCGAAGGCAGCAGGTATCATCCATCTGGGTGCAACAAGCTGTTATGTTGGCGATAACACAGATGTCATCATTATGACAGAGGCAATGAAGCTCGTTCGTACAAAGCTGATCAATGTCATCAATGAGCTTGCAAAGTTTGCAGATACCTATAAGGATCTTCCGACTCTGGCATTTACACATTTCCAGCCTGCACAGCCAACGACAGTTGGTAAGCGTGCGACACTCTGGATGCAGGAGTTACTGCTGGATTTAGCAGACCTTGAATATATGATCGGACAGCAGAAGCTGCTTGGCTGTAAGGGAACAACCGGTACACAGGCAAGTTTCTTAGAGCTGTTTGAGGGCGACCATGAGACCGTGAAGAAAATCGATGGAAAGATTGCTGAGAAGATGGGATTTGCAGCCTGCTATCCGGTTTCCGGACAGACCTATTCCAGAAAGGTCGATGCGAGAGTCTTAAATGTACTTTCCGGCATTGCGATGTCAGCCCATAAGTTCTCTAACGATATCCGTCTTCTTCAGCATCTGAAGGAAGTAGAAGAGCCGTTCGAGAAGAACCAGATTGGTTCGTCAGCGATGGCATATAAGCGGAATCCTATGCGTAGTGAGCGTATCGCATCCCTGTCTGACTATGTGATGGCAGATGCTTTAAATCCGGCAATTGTGGCAAGTACACAGTGGTTTGAGCGTACACTGGATGATTCTGCAAACAAGCGAATTTCTGTACCGGAAGCATTCCTTGCCATCGATGGTATTCTGGATCTGTACTTGAATGTCGTAGATGGACTTGTCGTATATGACAAGGTGATCTACCAGCATTTCATGAAGGAGATTCCTTTCATGGCAACCGAGAACATCATGATGGATGCCGTAAAGCGTGGCGGAAATCGTCAGGAGCTGCATGAGAAGATCCGTGAGTATTCGATGATCGCGGGTGAGCAGGTGAAGAAGTATGGAAACGAGAATAACCTGGTAGAGCTGATCGCATGCGATTCTGCATTTGGCATGACACGCGAAGAGATCGAAGCTCTGCTTGATCCAAAGAACTTTGTTGGTCGTGCACCGGAGCAGACAGCCGAGTTCCTGGCAGAGCAGATTCATCCAATTCTCGATGCAAACAAAGATATCCTCGGCGTAAAGGCAGAGATTAACGTATAAGATGCGTAATCGTCGATGCGTATTGATTTTATTGTAAAAATAAAGTAGAATAGAAAGGTCGACTGCGGTCGATACACTATTAATTGCAAAGTGATAAAAACGGAGGTAACAGGTTAGACTATGGTACAGGCAGTAGTAGGCGCCAATTGGGGTGACGAAGGAAAAGGTAAAATTACAGACATGCTCGCAGAGAAGGCAGATATTATCGTGCGTTTTCAGGGTGGAGCAAATGCAGGTCATACAATCGTGAATAACTATGGAAAGTTTGCATTGCATACACTTCCTTCCGGCGTATTTTATGACCATACAACCAGCATTATCGGAAATGGTGTTGCATTGAATATCCCGGTGTTGTTCAATGAAGTAAAGTCAATTACAGACAAGGGCGTTCCGATGCCAAAGATCCTCGTATCGGATCGTGCACAGATGGTAATGCCATATCATGTATTATTTGATGCATATGAAGAAGAGAGACTGGCAGGAAAGTCTTTCGGCTCTACAAAGTCCGGTATTGCACCGTTTTATTCAGATAAATATGCAAAGATTGGTTTTCAGGTAAGTGAGTTGTTTGACGATGAGGCAGCCTTGCGCGACAAGATCGAGCGTGTGATCGCATCGAAGAACGTATTGTTAGAGTATCTGTACAAGAAGCCGCTTCTGACCGTGGATGAAGTGTACAACACATTGATGGAGTACAAGGAGATGGTAGCTCCGTTCGTATGTGATGTATCTGCTTATTTGTATAATGCAATCAAGGAAGGAAAGCATATCCTCTTAGAGGGACAGCTTGGTTCCATGAAGGATCCGGATCACGGTATCTATCCGATGGTAACATCTTCTTCCACACTGGCTGCTTATGGCGCGATTGGAGCAGGTATTCCTCCATATGAGATCAAGCAGATCGTAACAGTATGTAAGGCATATTCATCCGCTGTTGGAGCAGGTGAATTTGTCAGTGAGATATTCGGAGAAGAAGCGGATGAGCTTCGCCGCCGTGGTGGTGATGGAGGCGAGTTTGGTGCAACAACCGGACGTCCAAGACGTATGGGTTGGTTTGACTGTGTCGCATCTAAGTATGGTTGTCGGATTCAGGGAACAACTGATGTTGCATTTACCGTATTGGATGTACTTGGTTATCTCGATGAGATTCCGGTTTGTGTCGGCTATGACATTGACGGAGAGGTAACAACGGACTTCCCTACAACTGCAAAGTTAAAGAAAGCAAAACCTGTATATAAGGTACTTCCGGGATGGAAGCAGGATATCCGCGGAATTAAGAAGTATGAGGATCTTCCAGAGAACTGTCGTAAGTATATCGAGTTTATCGAAGAGCAGATCGGATTCCCGATCACGATGGTTTCCAACGGACCAAAGAGATCTGATATCATCTATCGTGGATTTAATAACTAAGACGAAATAATAAAACAAAGGCTGTTGCACCAAACGCTTTGGTGCAGCAGTTTTTTAATAGAGAGGTTTATTCTATGAGAAATCTGACAATGCTGATGGATTATTACGAGCTGACAATGTCCAACGGATATTTTGAAAAAGGGTTCAAAGATAAGATGGTTGTATTCGATATGTTCTACCGGAAGAATCCAGATAATGGTGGATTTGTTGTGTCTGCCGGATTGGAACAGTTGATCGAATACATTGAGAACATGCATTTTTCTAAGGAGGATATCGAATTCCTGCGGAGCAAGGGCGAGTTCTCAGAAGGATTCCTGCAGTATCTTGCTGATTTTAAGTTTACAGGAAATATTGATGCGTTGCCGGAAGGCACGATCTGTTATCCAAATACTCCGATTGTCACGGTGACGGCACCGGTGATCGAGGCACAGTTAATTGAGACGATGCTGCTGCTTACGATGAATTTCCAGTCGCTGATTGCCACAAAAGCCTCCCGCATCTGCCGGACAGCGGCTGAGAGTGGTGCGGTTGTTATGGAGTTTGGCGCGAGACGTGCACATGGTGGTGATGCAGCGATTCTTGGTGCAAGAGCAGCCTATATCGGTGGCGCGGCTGCGACAGCAACGGTCATGGCAGATGAACGGTTTGGCGTACCTGCAATCGGTACGATGGCACATAGCTGGATTCAGTTTTTTGACAATGAATACGAAGCGTTTAAGGCATATGCAGAGGTCTATCCGGACAACTGTACATTGCTGATCGATACCTATGATATCTTAAACAGCGGTCTGGTCAATGCCATCCGTGTCGCAAAGGAAGTGTTAGAGCCTGCCGGGAAACGCCTGAAGGGTGTCCGCATTGACAGCGGTGATCTGGCATATTTCTCGAAGAAAATCCGTAAGACACTCGATGCACATGATATGAAGGACTGCAAGATCGTCGTGTCGAACAGTGTCGATGAATTTCTGATGCAGTCACTGAAAAAGCAGAACGCAAGCATTGATTCCTACGGCGTCGGAGAACGTATGATCACGTCGAAATCCGATCCGGTCTTTGGTGGTGTCTACAAGCTTGCTGCTGTGCAGAATGATGCCGGGGAATTTGTGCCGAAGATCAAGATCTCTGAGAACGTTGAAAAGATCACGAATCCGGGCAGAAAGAAGCTGTGGCGTATTTACAGCCGTGAGACCGGATATGCGCTTGCCGATTTGATCACGATGTACGACGAGGAAGTAAACGGAGATGAACCATTTGCCTACGTGGATCCGGTGAAGCCTTGGAAGAAGATGAAGTTTGAAAATGTGGATGTGAAGGAGCTGCAGGTGCCGATCTTCCGCGATGGAAAGCTGGTTTATGACAAGCCGGAGCTTGATGCAATCAAAGCATATGTGACAGAACAGCTTGACCATCAGATCTGGGAGGAGGAACAGCGATTTACGAATCCACATATCCATTACGTTGATCTGTCGAAAAAACTGTATGAAGTCAAAGAAGAGATGCTTTCACAGGGACAAGGAGAGCTTCACTAAAAAATATTTAAAAATATGTGGTTTCCGTTGACAGAAATTATCAGAAATATTAAGATAATTATATATGTTTTAAGATATGACATAGAATTAGGAGAAGGAGAGAATGCTCTCTACAAAGAATATGAGAAAATTTGACACCAGAACCCAATATTTTCGTTATGAAGTGTTGCGCGAGGTTGCGCGTATGGCATGGGATGGCACATTGCTCGAAGGAATCCTGGATATTCCAATGAAGATTATTCCGGGCAAGAAGCCAACGATGCGTTGCTGCGTATTCAAGGAACGCGCGATCGTGAGTGAACAGGTCAAGATGGCAATGGGCGGCAATCCGGACAATGACAATGTCATTGAAGTCATGGAGATCGCCTGCGATGAGTGTCCGGTTGGCGGATATGAAGTCGGACAGCATTGTCGTGGCTGTCTGGCACACCGCTGTGCGGATGCGTGTAAGTTTGGTGCGATCACGATTGATGAGCATCAGAAAGCCCATATCGACAAGTCGAAATGTAAAGAGTGTGGTGCCTGTGCAAAGGCATGTCCGTACAGTGCCATTTCAGATTTTAAGCGTCCATGCCAGCAGGCATGTAAGATTGGCGCGATCACGATGAACGAGGATCAGGAAGCGAAGATTGATAACGATAAATGTATCGCGTGTGGCGCATGCGTATATCAGTGTCCGTTTGGTGCCATCAATGAGAAATCATACATATTACAGGTCATCAACATGATCAAGGACAGTGACCATGGCAAGAATTATAAGGTCTACGCGGCGGTTGCACCTGCAATCGCGGGACAGTTTATTTACGCGAAGCGTGGACAGGTCATCAGCGGAATCAAGGCGCTTGGCTTTGATGAAGTTGTGGAGGTTGCGCTTGGTGCAGATATGACAACCTGGCATGAATCACAGGAGCTGCGGGAGAAGGGTATGCTGACGAGTTCATGCTGTCCGGCATTTGTATCCTATGTGGAGAAGAACTTCCCGGATATGTTGCCATATGTATCTTCTACTTTGTCACCGATGGCGATGATCGGTAAACATATTAAGGAGCAGGATCCGACGGCGAAGGTCGTATTTATCGGACCGTGTACCGCAAAGAAGATGGAGATCCGCAAGGAGACGGTTGCACCGTATATCGACAGTGCACTGACTTTTGAAGAGCTGCAGGCAGTGCTTGACAGCCGGGAGATCGACATCACGACACTGGAAGAGGAAAGTCTGGAGAATGCTTCTTACTTTGGACGTATCTTTGCTCACACAGGCGGTCTGAGCAGTGCTGTGAAGCAGGGAATGAAAGAACAGGGTGCAGAGGACTTCGAATTGAAGCCGGTTGTCTGCGATGGTATTGAAGAATGTAAGATTGCGCTGTTGAAGCTGCGCAGAAATATGTTGGATGGAAACTTCATGGAGGGCATGGCATGTCAGGGTGGCTGTGTCAACGGAAACGGAAATCTGACGCATATGGCGAAGAGCCGTATGGATGTTGAAAAATATGGTAAGGAAGCTGCTGATAAGACGATTGAAGGTGCGATATCAGAGTTTCACCTGCAATAAAATGTAACAGGGGGAAAAACCGTGGATCAAGTACAGGAAAGTTATGACGAATTTAATTTGAATTTCAGAATAGAAGATACCGTGATCGTAAATCAGACAGAGATGGAAGGATTTAATGCATTTTTCCTTGGAAACCAGTCCACCTGTCAGCAGAGTGTTGTAGAGGGCGTGCGTGTTCTGTCTTACAAGATTCCTGCAACGTTGCCGCTCGGTCAGTTCTTGAAGAAGCAGTTGTACAAGGGCGAGTTTCTTTCGATCTTGTCGAATATATTGAATCAGTTGTTGTATTTTGAAGACCGCAATATGCCAATCAAGAAAGTACTTCTGAACACGAAGTATATGTATATTGAACTGTCCAATCTGCATGTACAGTTGATCTACATGCCGATTGAGAAGGAATTTACAGACTGCAATGTCTGTGAGTTTGTACAGAATTTCATCAGCAAGATCCGGTTTGCAGATATGCAGTGTGTCAATTGTGTTGACCAGATCCTGCATTATTTGGATAGCCGGTTAATGTTCTCTTTGCGTGAGTTCTATACATTCATTATTGAATTGCAGAAAGAAGATATTTTGAAGGATGATATTGATCTTGGCGAGGGCGAGACAACTGTCTTACAGCAGATGAGTTACAACAATATCACTCCATATCTCGTTCGTTCCAGAACGAACGCGCTGATTCCGATTGAGAAGACAGAGTTCTTAGTAGGAAAGTCTTCGGAATGTGATTATCAGATTCCAGATAACCGGAAGGTAAGCCGGAAGCATTGCAGTTTCCGTATCAGCAATGGAGAATGTTATATCCGTGATGAGAACTCAACAAACCATACTTATGTGAATGGAAAGATGATCCAGCCGGGATTTGATGTCATGCTGAAAAATGATGACTATATCCGTATGGGGGATGAAGAATTTAAGTATTGGGTACGATAAATTAATGCGCTCTCCCTTTTTCGGGTAGTAATTTTTGATGACTGGTATAAGCGGAGAGGCAAAACGTCTGGAAGGTATCCAGATCGTGCTTGTACCGAAGAACGGCAAGGCTCCAGCAACGAGATATCAGGGTATTACCAGTGTGAGAACACAGGCATATATCAAGAAATAATCAATAATAGAAATATAGAAAATGGGTTCCATGAAAGATCTTTCATGGAACCTGTTTTTTATTCGTTCGACAGATAATGCCGCATGGATTTTAAAGCATTTTTTTCTAATCGGCTGACCTGTGCCTGTGAGATCGCAATCTCATCGGCAACTTCCGTCTGTGTTTTACCTTCAAAAAAACGCAGGCGGATGATATTTAATTCCCGCTCGTCGAGCCGTTGCATCGCTTCCTGTAAAGCAAGCGACTGCACCCAGTTTTCTTCTTTGTTCTTTTTGTCTTTGACTTGATCCATCAGATATAAGACATCCTGCCCCTCCTGATATACTGGCTCAAACAGGGACATTGGTGTGGCAATCGCATCTAAGGCGGTCACAATATCTTCTTTTGGAAGCTCTAATTCTTTGGCAATCTCGTCAACCGTTGGTTCGCGGTCGTTTTTCTTTGTCAGGATATCCCGCGTGTAGATTGCTTTGTAGGCGATGTCCCGGAGCGAGCGCGAGACACGGATCGTGTTGTTGTCGCGCATGTAGCGGCGGCATTCACCGATTATCATAGGTACAGCGTAGGTACTGAATTTGACATCCAGTGTCTGATCGAAATTATCCAGTGCTTTGATCAGCCCGATGCAGCCGACCTGAAAAAGGTCATCGGAGCTTTCGATGTTGTTGCCGGAGAACCGTTGGATCACACTCAGAACAAGTCGGAGGTTTCCACGGATAAATTCTTCTCTGGCACTTTTATCCCCTGCGTTCATGCGGGCGAAGAGTGCCCGCTTTTCATCCTCAGAAAGCAGTGGGAGCTTGCTTGTGTTGACTCCACAGATTACTACTTTATTTCCAGCCATAATTTCGTATCTCCTGTAATCCTTTTGTTCACTACTAGAAAGGATTTACAAATCTGTGGAAAGCTATACAATTTTTGGTTTCCAGTTTCTGGCTATATGGCAAAGAATCTGTAAAAAATACCAATTTTGCATAAATCCTTGCCAATTTTGCATAAGTGTAAAAAATGCCATTTTTATATGCTATGATACGAACAATGGGTAATCCCAGAAACAAAAATAAAAAGCTGAGAGGAGAGAAGCGTATGCAAAAATGGAAAGTTTGCAAGAAGTTGATGGCGGTCATACTGACACTCTGTATGGCGCTGCCATTGATTTCAAACCAGTACCTGGTTGTACGGGCGGAAGAGACCGGAACTGGTACAACAGACACAAAGAAGCTGTCGGATCTGATTGCGGCAGGTGAGTATGTGTCGGTAGACCTGACCAAAGGCGAGGATGTGACGTTGACGAAGCAGACATGGACGACCGATTCGTATGAGTATGTAGATTCTTCAACAGAAAGTGATACAAAATATACGAGAACAGATCGGGGAACTTTGTATCAGATTAAGATAAGTGTTGGACAGGTGCTTGGCGTTATGATGGACTTGAATCGGGGACTGCTTTGGTATAAGCAGGATAGCGTAGATATGGGATATTCACAAGGGCATGTCAGTTCTTATTATGCACCAGAAGATGAGACAATCTATTTATGGATACCATATAACGATTTGGATGAGAAGACAGTTCCGGATACATACAATATCTCGTTCATACTTGGAAAACCAGTCAGTAAATATAAGGAAAAGGCTACAGAGATTACATTAAATCAGAAAGTAACATTAGATACGAGCGCAGATAATTATCTAAAGAATGTAACACCGAATAATGGGAGTGTATGTAATGGATGGCTATATAAAACATCTCTGGAAGCTGGATATTATACATTAAATCTTGATAAGAAGGATGGCGATTCTTCGTTTGAATTTTATCCGTTGGATCAGGATGGTAATTATGGATTTACCTCGGATATATATTATAGCGACGTTTCCCTGAAAGAGCAATTTATTTTGGAGAAAGGCTATATCTTTATAAAGAATACAAATCATGCTGAGAATTTGTCAATTTCACTTGATACTGTGAAGGCGTTATCTGAACTTCCAATTAAGGAGCTGACAAAAGGAGAAACATATACATCAACTTCAGCGGATAACAGGTGGAAAGCTGGTGAATATGGATATGATTACCGGATTTATAAAATAACTGTGGCGGCTGGGAAAATGGTCAATGTTGTAGAAAAAGGAAAAGATGGTGCAGTCGCAAGTAGTATGGCAGTTTTAAATGAAAGACGTTTCGTAGTGCAGGAAAGTATGATGGACGGAGATGCACAAAGTTTGCTTTTGAATAATGATACAGATACAGAAAAGGCATATTATATTGGTATTTATGCGTTGAATGGTACAGAAATGTATACGATTGACTGTACAGATATAAAATCATTGGCAGAATGTGCAGAAAAAGCGGTATCTGTGACAGAGAAAAATACAATTATATTTGTGAAAAATGATTCCCGCTTTATTGATGCAGCAAAATATAATTCCCATTATAATCCTGGAATATTTGAGGCAAAGAAAGGTGCGTTTGTGACATTTGATGTACCAGCTAAGACGAGCATGGTAATTAAGCTTGAAAATGATACGAGTTATAAAGAGTATTATGTATATGAGAGTCTGGCGAATGATAAAAATAGCAAAACGGTTACTACGACCAGCTATGCTGTTAATAATTCTTCTGAGTCTGCAAAGAGATATTATGTATGGATTCCGAAAGAACAGGCAGAGAATGCGACAGTATCTGTGAAATTGATTCAGAATACTTCGCTTAGTGAAGTACCGGCATTACAGGTTGGCGATAATACGGTTACAACGGATGCGCAGGTGGTAGAATATACGAATTATGCGGGAGAAACTGATTGTTGGAATGGACATGTATATCAGTTTACTGTGCCGGATGCGGGAACATATGCCATTGGATTAAAGTATACTGGAACAGATATGAATACATTTAAGTCTATGGAACTGCAACAGTATACGTTGAACGAAAGCGGTTATATATCGGAATATACAAATACAGTTAGCACGAATAACCATGATAAGATAGATGTATTGACATCGAATCTGGAAAACGGAAAAACCTATTATTTTAAACTTCAATACACAGTCGATAATCAGGCAATTACAGAAGCAAAAGATATGCAGGGTGTTACAATCTTCATAGAGAAAGATGTGCCGGAAATAAAGGATATTCTGGATTCTGCACAAACGATAACAGCAGAAACGGAAGATGTTGTATCGGATGAAGATAAGCAGATTGTGAAGATTGACAGAAGTGTGTTCTGTGGTAAGTTGTATCAGATCACGATTCCTGCGGACTATGAAGCTGCAATTGAGGCAGATAAGGGAAGAGTTGACATTTACGAGCAGGTAAGTGGAGCTGTTGTGGATACATCGGATTATGTACGATCCAGTAATTGGAACGAAAATGCGATAAAGGGCGTTCTTCAGAACAACAGTGATGAAGCTAAGACCTATTATGTGTTTGTAAAGAGTCCGTTCTCGAAGGTTACGATTGGTGAGTTCAAACAGCAGACGCCAGCAACTTCGATCGAGAGTGCCAATATTGCAGAGCTTACATTGAAGGATGCGAAGATGCTTAGTGATTTGAAGAAACAGAGAGTATCTTTTTCAGCATGGGATTATAATACAAACACAGTAAAGAATACGAAGGAAGAAAGCTATTGGTTGAAGTTTACTGTACCGGAAAATGAAGTCTATACATTGGATACGAGTTATAGTGAGACTTCCGGTGATGGAAGCTGGACATTTACAGTTTGGAGTTATTATGACAAATATGACGCATATGTATCTGGTGAAAATTATTTGGTTAATTCAGGAAACTATACTCGAAGAATGGATCTGTTTTCAGAAGGAACCTATTATATTGCAATCGAGGGTTCCGAGAAATTGCTGCCGATTCAGATTTCTTTGAATCAGATGGCGAAGATTGATTCGTTAAAGGATAGTGCAGTTGAGATATCGGATGCTATCATACAGGCGGGTTCAGTTACGTTGCCAAAGCTTGAAAAGGAATATGCATATCTGGTAGGCTATGGCAATAACTTCTCTTTTGATTATGGTAATCTTATGAAGGTTACTGTTCCAAAACATACAACCTATATGTTCAAGTCTGAAGAATCTGGCTGGTATATGTATTTGTATGAGGAGGATTTTAACAAGGCAATAGAGGGTAACAATCAAGTATCTGCAGTAAATACAACAGATACGGATAAGACGTATTATATTTGGAGTCGTATAAGCGAATATTCGGAAACGATAACAATCGATGTAAGTCAGGTTGAACTTCTTTCTGCAAAGTTTGACACAGCAGAAAAGCTGGAAAAAGGTAACACAGTGACGTATCAGTACAGTGAATCAGATCAATCCTATATGAAGGATGTAACGTATTATGATGGAATGGGAGGATCTACGGTTTACCAATATAAGCATGCGAAATTGTATTATCTGGATGCTCCGGGTATGTATAGTCTGAGTCTGACATCCAAACAGGATGCTTCCAATGTATCTGTGACTGTATTTGATAAGAATCAATACATAATAGGAACATATGCATTTGAAAACAAGGCGTATGAGAATGATTACTATCTAGTGGATGGAGAAAAAACATATATTCTGATTTCACAGGATAGTGAGAATCCGGATGCAGAGATTGAACTTACATTATCCGATGTAAAAGAGGATCGATTGCTGACATCCAATCTGGCAGAAGCAGAAACAATCAAAGAAGAGAAGACTGCCCTTACAAATCAGGATGAAAAGAAATATGTATTCAAATGCAAGGGTGAAGATGCGAACACAGGAAATATAGAAGAAAGTTATGCTAAAACAACTGGAAAGCTGTATAAATATGTTGTAGAGCCGTGGTCAGATATCAAGTTTACCGCAGATACGTTCCAAGGCAGAATCTGGATTTTTGATCAGGATGGTAATTTCCAGACTTACGAGGATGTCTGGTATGATACGATGAATTACATATATACAAATGATTCGTCGGCGTATGTGGATCTGTATCTGATGTCAGACAAACGTGGTGATTTGGATGGAACATTGACAATCAAAAAAATAAACTCCGCTGTGCCATTGGGAAAATATGCAGAGCTGGCAATCGAATTACCAGAATCATATACCACATCAGTGGATAAAATCTTGACGGTTCAGCGACCATATAAGGATGCAGATTATGAGGTAGCGTACAAAGAAGCAACTGGTAAACTGTACAGCTTCAATGTTCCTGCAAAGAACAAGGTAGAGATTACAGCAACGAAGAATGCAGGACTTGTCGTCTATAGTGATCTGGACGATGCACCAATCGCGGATGAGATGTCAAGTGTGACATTTAATAATCTCGCAAATGAAGAACAGACTTATTATTTGTGGGTAGAAGGGGACAATGACGGTGTTGTTGTAACAACGACAAAGACATCGTTAGAATCAAAGAAAGAAACAACGGAGAATGGTGAGAAGGTTGAGACGACCGTAGATACAACCGATGATGACACGTTAATTATAATAGCAGAAGATAAGGACACGGCTGGAAAAGTAGCGGATGCGACAGTCAAGGTAGAACAAAAGGGTGGCATCTCAGAGGATGCAATCAAGAAGAGTATTGATGTTGTATCACAATATAACTCGGATAATGACGGTAAGGAGCAGATCAGCAACATTCAGGCATCTTACACAGATGACAGTCAGACAACCGTATCTTCAGATGTATTGAACAGCTTGAAGGATGCACAAGTTTCATTGGAGATCAGCAAGAAAGCATCGGACGGAACGGTAGAATATACATGGAGCTTTGATGCAGATTCCCTGAAGGAAACAGAGGTTACAGGCGGCGTGAACACGAAGCTGGAAGTATTTGAGGATGCAGTAGGCTATGGAAATCAGAAGGTAGTTGAAGAATTGACCGATCCAGATGCAACGAAGTGTGTAGTGGCATTTGCACATGATGGTGAACTTCCAAAGAATACGAAGGTAACAATCGCAGTTGGTGACCAGTATGTTGATGGAACTACGGTTTATTACTACCATATCAACAAAGAGACAAATGTATTAGAGCCAATCGACAGTGTTGTAGTAAAGGATGGAATGGTTACATTGGTACTTAGCCATTGCTCTGATTATGTAATATGCGATAAGAAGGTTTGTAAGCATGAGAAAACAGAAGTCAGAAACGCAAAGAAAGCAAGCTGTACAGAAGCAGGATATACCGGTGATACTTATTGTGTGGACTGTGACACGAAGCTTGCAACAGGTGAAGTAATCGCTAAGAAAGATCACACATCCAGCGACTGGATCGTAGATAAGACAGCAACCGTCGATGCAGAGGGAAGCAGACATAAGGAATGTACCGTCTGCAAGACCGTTCTTGCAAAGGAAGCAATCGCAAAGCTTCCAGCACCAACACCGACGCCAGAACCAGTTGTAATACCGGATGTGACAATCCGTTACACAACCCATGTACAGACCTTTGGCTGGCAGGGCGACGAGAACAATGCAAGCAAGTGGTTTGTAAATGGTAAGATGGCTGGTACAAGTGGCAAGGCAAAGAGACTGGAAGGCATCAAGATCCGTGTTTACGGAAATGACAACCTTGGAATCCAGTACACAACCCATTGCCAGAGCTACGGCTGGTTGCCTTGGTCCGCAAATGGTGAGATGAACGGAACTGAGGGTGAAGCAAAGCGATTAGAGGCAATCAAGATCCAGCTTACAGGCGCAGATAAGGATAAGTACGATGTTTATTACAGAGTGCATGCACAGTCATATGGCTGGCTTGGCTGGGCGAAGAATGGCGCACCATCTGGAACTGCAGGTTATGCAAAGAGACTGGAAGGTATCCAGATCGTGGTAGTGAAGAAGGGCGCAGCTGTACCGGGTGTCAACTACGCAGGTGTTAACGCAGCATCTGGCGTACATCAGGCAAAGAGTTATATTGCAAAGGCTGGTTCTTCTCCAGTGGTTGGCAATCAGGCAACTTCAAATACAAATCCAAGTGTGGCTGGAGAGGCAAATGTCAATGTTGCATACCGCACACACGTACAGACCTTTGGCTGGCAGGGATGGAAGTATAACGGACAGATGAGTGGTACTTCCGGACAGGCAAAGAGACTCGAAGGTATCAACATCAAGCTTACAAATAAGCCATACAGTGGAAGCATTGTTTACACAACCCATGTACAGACTTACGGCTGGCAGGGAAATGAAAACAATCCAAATACTTGGAGGCGCGATGGAGATATGTCTGGTACAAGTGGAGAGGCGAAGCGTCTCGAAGCAATCCGTATTGCACTGACTGGCGAGATGGCAGAGCATTACGATGTATATTACCGTGTACATGCACAGAGCTTTGGCTGGCTTGGCTGGGCAAAGAACGGCGAAGCAGCAGGAACCGCAGGACTTGCGAAGAGACTGGAAGGAATCCAGATCGTGCTTGTACCAAAGGGTGGTAATGCACCAGCGAGAAGCTATCAGGGTATCACCAGTGTGAAAACACAGGCATATATCAAAAAATAAGCAGTAAAAACAGGGCTTCGGGGAGTGAAATCCCCGGAGCTTTTTTTGTCTAAAATATTGAAAGTAAGGGAAGAATGTGCTAAAATACCTAAGTTTGTTGTAGTTGAGTATGTATATAGAGATGAGGAAAGAGATATGCAAATTACAAGAGAAGATGTAAGAAACGTAGCAATTATCGCCCATGTCGATCATGGTAAGACAACCCTCGTGGACGAACTGTTGAAGCAGAGTGGTGTATTCCGTGACAATCAGGAAGTCGCAGAGCGTGTCATGGATTCGAATGACATCGAGCGTGAGAGAGGTATCACAATCCTTTCTAAGAACACCGCAGTTACTTATAAGAATACAAAGATCAACATCATTGATACGCCGGGTCATGCTGATTTCGGTGGCGAGGTAGAGCGTGTCTTAAAGATGGTAAATGGCGTTATCCTCGTGGTAGATGCATTTGAAGGTGCGATGCCACAGACGAAGTTCGTGCTCAAAAAAGCACTGGAACTGGATCTGAACGTAATCGTGTGTATCAATAAAATCGATCGTCCGGAGGCAAGACCGGCAGAAGTAGAAGAGGAAGTATTGGAGCTTTTATTAGAGCTTGATGCAAATGAGAAGCAGCTTGACTGCCCATTTGTTTACGCATCCGCAAAGGCAGGTATTGCATCCCTTTCACCAGATGAGCCGGGTACAGATATGCAGCCATTGTTCGAGACGATCCTGAAATATATTCCGGCACCAACCGGTGATCCAGATGCAGGTACACAGATTCTGATCAGTACGATTGATTATAATGAGTATGTTGGCCGTATCGGTGTAGGTAAGGTGGATAATGGTACGATCAAGCTGAATCAGGATGCAATCATCGTAAACCATCATGAGCCTGACAAGTACCGCAAGGTAAAGATTGGTAAGTTATATGAGTTTGAAGGCCTGAACAAGGTGGAAGTGAACGAGGCAGGTATCGGCTCGATCGTAGCGATTTCCGGTATTTCAGATATCCACATCGGTGATACAATCTGTTCACCGGATGATCCGGAACCAATTCCGTTCCAGAAGATTTCTGAGCCTACGATCGCCATGCATTTCATGGTAAATGATTCACCGCTCGCAGGTAAGGAAGGAAAGTTCGTTACTTCCCGTCATCTGCGTGACCGTCTGTTCCGTGAGTTAAATACTGATGTTTCTCTGCGTGTGGAAGAGACAGACACGACTGAGAGCTTTAAGGTATCTGGACGTGGTGAGCTGCATCTGTCTGTATTGATCGAGAACATGCGTCGTGAGGGCTATGAGTTCGCAGTAAGTAAGGCAGAGGTTATCTATAAGGAAGATGAGAAGGGCAAAAAGTTAGAGCCGTTCGAGATTGCAGTCATTGATGTGCCAGATGAATTCTCCGGTACCGTTATCAATATGCTGAATCAGCGTAAGGGTGAGCTGCAGGGTATGGCACCAACTGGAAATGGTACAACGAGACTGGAGTTCTCAATTCCATCCCGTGGACTGATTGGTTTCCGTGGTGATTTCATGACCGCTACCAAGGGAAATGGTATCATCAATACGATGTTTGATGGTTATCAGCCATACAAGGGCGATATGAATTACAGAAGTCAGGGTTCTCTGATCGCGTTTGAGTCAGGAGAGAGTATCACATATGGTCTGTTCAATGCACAGGAGCGTGGAACACTCTTTATCGGACCGGGCGAGCAGGTCTACGGCGGTATGGTCGTTGGACAGTGCGGTAAGGCAGAGGATATCGAAGTAAATGTCTGCAAGAAGAAGCAGCTTACGAATACACGTGCATCCGGTTCCGATGATGCGCTGAAGCTGACACCTCCAAAGATCCTTTCTCTGGAGCAGGCACTGGATTTCATTGATACTGACGAGCTTCTGGAGATCACACCGAAGTCCATCCGTATCCGTAAGAAGATTCTGGATCCAACACTTCGTATGCGTGCAAAGCGTGCAATGCAGTCGAATTAATCTGTCGAAAACCATCATATTAAAAAACAATGTGAGAAATCCGTTAAATTTGTGCAAAATTGACGGATTTCTCTTTATTTTTTGTGGAAGATTTATGCGCGGTGTGATAAAATAAAAAAGACGGAGCGGAATACATAGGAGATGTGTATTTTGCTGAAAAATAACAGGAGGAGGTTACTATGGGTTTAACAATATGGCTGATTATAACTGTGATACTGATCGTGGTTGAGATCATTACACTCGGACTTACGTCCATATGGTTCGCAGGCGGTGCATTTGTGGCAGGACTGATCTCGCTGACCGGTGCACACTGGTTGGTGCAGCTTCTTGTGTTTGCGGTTGTGTCGACGTTGCTTTTTGTGTTTACCCGGCCATTTGCGGCGAAGCATCTGATGAAGAATGTGGAGAAGACGAATGTAGACAGTCTGATTGGAAAAGAAGGAATCGTCAAGCAGGAGATCAACAATCTGGAGGCACAGGGTGTTGTGAAGCTTTCGGGCATGGAATGGTCTGCACGTTCCGCAGATGATTCGAAGATTGCTGCGGGAGAGAAGGTTCTCGTGCAGAGCATCGACGGCGTGAAGCTCATCGTGACGAAGAGCACACAGGCATAGGATAGTATAGAAGAGTTGATTGAAAAAGGGAGGCAGAAAGATGAATGGAGCACAGATATTAGGTATTTTTCTTGTAATTTTGGTTGTTGTAGTGATTTGCAGTTCTATACGTGTTGTACCACAGGCACATGCATATGTCATTGAGCGTCTGGGAACATACAATACGACATGGTCAGCAGGTCTGCATTTGAAGACGCCTTTGATTGATAAGGTAGCACACCGCATTTCTATGAAAGAGCAGGTTGTTGATTTTGCACCACAGCCGGTAATCACAAAAGATAATGTTACGATGCGGATTGATACAGTCGTATTCTTCCAGATCACAGATCCGAAGTTGTTTGCATATGGTGTGGAAAAGCCAATCATGGCGATTGAAAATCTGACAGCAACAACGCTTCGAAATATCATTGGTGAGCTGGAACTTGACCAGACTCTGACATCGAGAGAGACGATCAATACAAAGATGCGTGCGACTTTGGACGAGGCGACAGATCCTTGGGGTATCAAGGTCAACCGTGTCGAGCTGAAGAATATCATTCCACCGGCAGCTATTCAGGATGCGATGGAAAAACAGATGAAGGCAGAGCGTGAGAGACGTGAACAGATCCTGATTGCAGAAGGTGAGAAGAAGTCCGCAATTCTTCGCGCAGAAGGACAGAAGGAGTCTCTGATTCTTTCCGCAGAGGCGGAAAAGCAGTCCGCAATTCTGCGTGCAGAGGCGACAAAGGAAGCAACCATCCGCCGTGCCGAAGGTGAGGCAGAAGCAATCCTGAAAGTACAGCAGGCAAACGCAGATGGTATCAAGTTCCTGAATGAAGCTGCACCAGATCAGGCGGTTCTTACATTGAAGAGTCTTGAGGCATTTGCCAAGGCAGCAGACGGAAAAGCAACGAAGCTGATTATTCCGAGTGAGATTTCCGGTATTGCAGGGCTTGCGTCTTCCCTGACAGAGATTGTGACGAAAAATAGTGAGTCGTAGACAGGAGGAAGTTTTGAATGAGTGATAAGGCATCTGCACAACAGGATTTACTAAAGGAGCTATACAACTACAGTGCAACTATCATTCCCGGAACGGAGACACTGATTGCAGAACTCAGACACAACCGGCAGTCCGATACGGACGAGCTGTTCAATCTGGTGATTCAGGGAATCAACTGGGAGATCGAAGTGTTTAATAACTGTGAGGATCTGATTAACCGGGATGAACAAAGAATTGACAAAGGCAGGATGGCGTCCGCAGTCGGACGCCTCGGCAAAGTGCTGCAGGAAAAGGATGATATCAAGCTTGCAGCGTCTCTGGAGGTGGACTTTTTACCGTTCTTAAAGGCGATGAAACGTGTTGCAGAGACGATGAATGTGTAAAAAATGTAAAATTTAGTATTATTTACCATTCCAATGAGCTTTTTTAAGAAAAAATTATAAAAATTGCCTAAAAGTGTTTCACTTTTTTAGGTTTAATGCTATAATACAAACATATTATGCTAAAAGGGGTGACATTATGATTAAAAAAGAAATGATAGCTATGCTTTTAGCAGGCGGACAGGGAAGTCGTCTGGGCGTTTTGACTTCTAAGCTTGCTAAGCCGGCGGTTGCATTTGGTGGAAAATACAAGATTATTGATTTCCCACTCAGCAACTGTATTAATTCGGGGGTTGATACTGTCGGCGTGTTGACACAGTATAGACCACTCCGGCTCAATCAGCACATCGGTATCGGTATCCCATGGGATCTGGATCGAAGCATCGGTGGTGTGACCGTACTTCCTCCATACGAGAAGAGTGCAAACAGCCAGTGGTATACAGGTACTGCGAACGCAATCTATCAGAATCTTGAGTATATTGACTACTACAATCCAGACTATGTACTGATTCTCTCCGGAGATCATATCTACAAGATGGATTATGAGGCGATGCTTGACTATCACAAGACAAGCAAGGCCGATATCACATTGGCAACCTATCAGGTACCAATGGAGGAAGCAAGCCGTTTCGGTGTTGTTATCACAGACGATACCGGATGTATTCAGGAGTTTGAAGAAAAACCGGAGCATCCACGCAGCAACAAAGCGTCTATGGGTATTTACATATTTAACTGGAAGGTGCTTCGTGAGGCTTTGACAGCACTGAAAGATCAGCCATCCTGTGACTTTGGTAAGCATATCATTCCATACTGCCATGAGCGTGGAAGTAAGATCTGTGCTTACGAGTACAAGGGCTATTGGAAGGATGTAGGAACACTTGGTTCTTACTGGGAAGCAAATATGGAGCTCGTAGATATTATCCCAGAGTTCAATCTCTACGAGGAGTTCTGGAGAATTTACACAAAGAGCGATCAGCTTCCACCACAGTACATTGATCCGGAAGGATCTGTGACAGAGAGTATCGTTGGTGAGGCAACGGAAGTTTACGGTACTGTACAGCATTCCGTTATCGGTTCCGGCGTTACGATCGGAAAGGGCGCTGTAATCAAGAATTCCATTATTATGAATGGTGCAGTGATTGGTGACGGTGTCGTTATGGACAAGGCAATTATCGCAGAGGGTGTTCATATTGGAGACAACGCAGAACTTGGTGTCGGCGAGGAAGTTCCAAATGAACTTGCACCACATATCTACTCATATGGTCTTGTAACAATCGGAGAGAATTCCGTAATTCCGGCAGGCGTTAAGATTGGTAAGAACGTTGCCATCTTTGGTGAGACAACCATTGACGAATATCCGGATGGATTGTTAAAGAGTGGGTCTAGTATTATAAAGGCAGGTGAGTAGAATGAGAGCAATCGGTATTATTTTAGCAGGTGGAAATAGCAGCAGAATGGGAGAGCTGTCTGCAAAGAGAGCAGTTGCAGCTATGCCAATCGTGGGAAGCTATCGTGCAATCGATTTCACACTTTCCAACATGACAAACTCCCATATCCAGAAGGTAGCTGTTTATACACAGTATAATTCACGTTCGTTGAACGAGCATTTGAATTCTTCCAAGTGGTGGGATTTCGGTAGAAAACAGGGTGGACTTTATCTGTTTACACCAACGATCACAGCGACAAACAGCTATTGGTACAAGGGAACTGCAGATGCGTTGTATCAGAATATCAGTTTCCTGAAATCAGCGCATGAGCCATATGTAGTTATTGCCAGTGGTGATGCAGTGTACAAGCTGGATTATAATAAGGTACTGGAAGAGCATATCGCAACAGGTGCAGATATCACAGTTGTATGTAAGGATATCCAGCCGGGCGAGGATGATATCAACCGTTTCGGTGTTGTAAAGCTTGCAGATGATAATCGTGTAATCAGCTTTGAGGAGAAGCCAATCGTGGCAGAGACAAATACAGCATCCATCGGTGTATATGTTGTAAGACGTCGTCAGTTGATTGAGTTGCTGGAGGCATGTGCTGCAGAAGGCAGAAGCGATTTTGTAAATGACATTCTTGTTCGTTACAAGAACGTAAAGAAGATTTATGCATATAAGCTGGATTCTTACTGGAGAAATATCGGTACGATTGATTCTTACTTCAAGACCAATATGGATTTCCTGAAGAAGGATATTCGTGATTACTTCTTCCGTCAGCATCCGGATGTATATTCCAAGGTGGAGGATTTACCACCAGCAAAATACAATGGAGATGCAGCTGTCAGCAACAGCCTGATCGCAAGCGGAAGCATCATCAATGGTACGGTAGAGGATTCCGTTCTTTTCAAAAAAGTTTATATCGGTAATAACTGTGTCATCAAGAATTCTATTATTCTGAATGATGTACATATCGGGGATAACTGTTATATTGAGAACTGTATCGTGGAGAGCCGTGATACACTTCGTGCAAATACAGTACATACAGGAGATCCAAACGAGATTAAGGTCATCGTTGAGAAGAATTTTAGATACGCATTATAATTTCACAAAAAGAGTTGCGTAAAAGGGGGACTAATATGCAAATCACAGATGTAAGGGTACGTAAGGTTACAAAAGAAGGCAAGATGCGCGCAGTTGTTTCGATTACAATTGATGATGTATTTGTAGTACATGATATCAAGGTAATTGAAGGAGAGAAGGGATTGTTTATCGCGATGCCGAGTCGAAAGGCGTCGGATGGTGAATATCGGGATATTGCACATCCGATCAATTCTGAGACAAGAGACAAAATCCAGAGTCTCATTCTTGAGAAGTATCAGGAAGTAGCGTCTGAGTCTGAGGATGAAGAGTAAAATAGCAAAGGGCTGTTGCGTCTGCGACAGCCCATTTTTTCAAAATAAGTAAGGAGACGTAAGAGGGCATGGAAGAAGAATATAGCGTAAGTGTGACACAATTGATTCAAAAGATGAATCTGATCAATCATACGCCTGAAATTGATACCGATCATATATTGATCAAAGATCCAAATATGAACCGTCCGGCAGTCCAGCTGGCGGGCTTTTTTGAACATTTTGATTCCGCACGTATTCAGATATGTGGAAATGTAGAGTTTGCGTATATTTCGAATATGCATACAGAGGAAGAGAATATCCAGATATTTGAGAAGTTATTTGCATTCAAGATTCCGTGTCTGATCTTCTGTCGTAATATCAAGCCATATGATTATATCATCGAGACCGGAAAACGATGTGGAATCCCAATTCTGACTGATACTTCCGAGACGACGTCTGACTTCGTGCATGAGGTTGTAAAGTGGCTGCATGTGGAGCTTGCACCGCGTATTTCCATTCATGCGGTTTTGCTGGACGTATATGGTGAGGGTGTCATGATTACCGGAGACAGTGGCCTTGGTAAGAGTGAGGCGGCTCTGGAGATGATTCGGCGTGGACATCGTCTTGTATCGGATGATGTTGTAGAGATCAAGAAGGTTTCGGATGAGACGCTGATCGGTACGGCTCCGGATATTACGAGACATTTTATCGAGCTTCGAGGAATCGGAATTATCGATGTCAAGAGTATGTTCGGTGTAGAGTGTGTCAAGCATACACAGAGCATCGACCTGATCGTGAATCTGGAAGAGTGGGATAAGGATGCGAACTATGACCGTCTGGGACTGGAGGATCAGTATACAGAGATTCTCGGAAATAAGATCGTCAGTCATTCGATTCCGATTCGACCGGGACGAAATATTGCGGTTATCGTAGAGGCCGCAGCTGTCAACCACAGACAGAAGAAGATGGGATACAATGCGGCTCAGGAATTGTATAACCGTGTAACACAGAATATAGCGAAAAATTCACATAATGTCTAAGAGAAATAAGGAGGATATAGAGGAAGATGGCAAAGTATGTATTTGGTGTAGATATCGGAGGAACAACAGTTAAGATCGGACTTTTTACAGCAGAAGGAACGATGGTTGACAAGTGGGAGATCACAACACGCACCGATGAGGGCGGAAAGTATATCTTAGGCGATATCGCAGCATCCATCGAGGATAAGCTTGCAGAAAAGCAGATTGGCAAGAGCGAAGTAAAGGGTATCGGAATGGGTGTTCCGGGACCAGTCAAGGCAGATGGAACCGTTCTTCGTTGTGTAAACCTTGGATGGGGAATCTTCAATGCAGCAGATGAGTTATCCAAGATTATCGGACTTCCAGTCAAGGTTGGTAACGATGCAAATATGGCAGCGCTCGGCGAGATGTGGCAGGGCGGTGGAAAAGGCTTCAGTAACATCGTTATGGTAACACTTGGAACCGGTGTTGGCGGCGGTATCATCTTAGGCGGAAAGATGCTTTCCGGTGTGAATGGTGCTGGCGGTGAGATCGGACATATTCAGGTGAACGATGATGAGACAGAGGTTTGCGGATGTGGCAGAAAGGGTTGTCTGGAGCAGTACACATCTGCAACTGGTATCGTAAGAATGGCAAATACATTGCTCAACACAACGGATCGTCCATCTGCACTTCGCAACGTACAGTATGTATCTGCAAAGGAAGTGTTCGATGCAGCAAAGCAGGGCGATGAGCTTGCAGCTGAGATCGTAGACAGACATGGAAAGTGCCTTGGCAAAGCATTGGCACAGATCGCATGTGTGGTTGATCCAGAGGTTTTTGTTATTGGTGGCGGTGTATCCAAGGCAGGTACGATCATCACAGATACAACAGAGAAATATTTCAAGGAGTATGCATTCCACGCATGCAAGAACACGAAGTTCACACTTGCAACACTTGGAAATGATGCCGGTATGTATGGTGGAGCCTGTGCGATTATGAACGATTAGTGATGCCTAATCGTGAAAATGACGAAGGGAAGCAGTTTTCCTTAGTATTTTTCTATATATTTACACATTGAATAAATTTTGCCCATAAGCTATGATAAAGCAGAGCTTATGGGCTTTTTTATGTTTATTTTTGTGAGGAACGTATGAGTTTGAAGATAGAAGAGATTAAAATATTGGAGCAGGAGCCGATGTGCAAGCATACGACATTTCGCATTGGCGGGGCGGCAAAGTATTTTGCAATGCCGAAAAATACGGCTGAAATCCAGACATTGATCGCGTATTGCAAGGAACACAAGCTTGATTATTGTGTACTTGGAAATGGAAGTAATGTCCTGTTTACAGACGCCGGATATGATGGCTTGATTATCCAGATTGGCAGTGCCATGAGTGAAATCCGGGTGGATGGGACTTCCGTGTATGCGCAGGCAGGAGCGATTCTGGCGCGCGTGGCGAATCTGGCATATGAGGCGGGACTTACAGGCATGGAGTTCGCTGCAGGTATACCGGGAAGCATCGGTGGCGCGATTGTGATGAATGCAGGCGCCTATGGTGGTGAGATGAAGGATATCGTATCGTATGTGGAGGTGCTGTCGATGGATGGCACACTTCGAAGCTATGCTTGTGATGAGATGGAGTTTGCTTATCGCCATAGCATCATCGATGCAGATAAAATCGTGGTTGGTGTCGGACTGACACTGGAACACGGAGATAAGACAGCAATTCTTGACCGGATGAATGAACTGGCGGAGGCGAGACGAAGTAAACAGCCGCTCGAATATCCGAGTGCAGGATCGACGTTTAAACGTCCGGAAGGGTATTTTGCAGCGAAGCTGATTGATGACAGTGGATTGCGTGGATACCGGGTCGGCGGTGCGATGGTATCGGAGAAGCATTGTGGGTTTGTTGTGAATGTGGAACAGGCAAGCAGTGCAGATGTGCTGGCAGTGATGCAGCATGTGCAGGAAGTTGTAAATGAGAAGTACGGTGTGATGTTGGAACCGGAGGTAAGAATAATCCGATGAGATTTGTAATTGTAACAGGAATGAGCGGAGCAGGAAAATCAACGGTGTTGAAGATGTTAGAAGATATGGGGTTCTTCTGCGTTGATAACCTTCCGGTCATGTTAATTGAAAAATTCGCAGAGATTGCGCATGATGATAAGCTTGAGGTCGACAATGTCGCTATCGGTGTGGATATCCGAAGCGGGCAGGCACTCGGTGAGATGTCCGTGTGTCTGGAGACTTTGAAAAAGCGTAACTTTACTTACGAGATTCTTTTCCTTGATGCCAATGAACCGGTGCTTGTAAAGCGATATAAGGAGACGCGAAGAGCGCATCCGCTGTCCAAGCATGGCAGGATCAACGAAGGCATCGTCAAGGAACGCGAGAAGATCGAGTTTTTGCGCCAGCGTGCGGATTATATTATCGATACGAGCAATCTGCTTACAAGAGAGTTAAAGCATGAGATTGAGAAGATATTTGTGGAGGGCAAACAGTATAATAACATTATTGTGACTGTGATGTCCTTTGGATTCAAGTATGGAATCCCGAGAGATTCCGACCTTGTATTTGACGTACGTTTTTTGCCGAATCCATATTATGTTCCGGAGCTTCGCCCGCAGACAGGAAATGATAAACCGGTCTCTGATATGGTGAAGGATTGCAAAGAATATCCGGCATTTATGGAGAAGCTCACAGATATGCTGGAGTTTCTGATTCCCAATTATCTGAAAGAGGGTAAAAATCAGTTAGTGATTTCCGTGGGATGTACCGGAGGAAAACACCGCTCTGTGACAGTGGCAAATGCACTGTACGAGACATTGGAGAAGCTTCCGTATACGGTACGTCTGTATCATAGAGATATTGGCAAAGACCGTATTGTGAAAGGGGAGTAGGTATGTCGTTTTCATCAAAGGTGAAAGCGGAACTGCTTTCCCATATCAGCACAGGCAGACATTGCCGGATGGCAGAGCTTGCTGCTATGATCGCAATGTCCGGTGAATACCGGGATGGTGTCTGGACGATGCGCGGGGAAAACACGATCTTACAGGAGAAAATCACGAAGCTTACTGCACTTCTGGATGTGGATATTAACACACCAGAGGGCAGACAGATGTTAAAGCTGACGGATCATGGAGATTATCTTTCGGTGAATCCGATTCTGGTAGAACGGAATTGCTGTAAGCAGGCATTTATCCGCGGGGCATTTCTGGCAACTGGCTCCCTGACTGATCCGGAGAAGGGGTATCATTTCGAGATCGTCTGTGACCATGCGGAACAGGCGGATATGTTAGCCAGACTGATTCGTGATTTTTCAATCGAACCGAAGCAGATCCAGCGCAAAAAATATTATGTGGTTTACATCAAGGATGGATCAATGATCGTTGATCTGTTAAATATCATGGGGGCGCATGTGTCCCTGATGGATATGGAAAATATACGCATTTTAAAAGACATGCGCAATTCCGTCAACCGGCGTGTAAATTGTGAGACTGCGAACTTAAACAAGGTTGTGAGTGCTGCCGTCAAGCAGATGGAAGACATCACGTATATTGAACAGACAAAGGGATTAAAATATCTTCCAGAGCGTTTGCGGGAGATCGCAAGTCTGCGTATGGAAGAACCGGATACGAGTCTAGTGGAGCTTGGTAAGAAATTAAATCCACCGCTTGGAAAATCCGGAGTCAATCATAGATTGAAAAAAATAAGTGATATAGCCAATGAGCTAAGGAGGAACCAAAATGATCAGTAAGACAGTCGTTGTGAATTTACCAGCAGATGCAGAGGCAAGACCGGTGGCCGTTCTCGTGCAGATTGCAAGCAAGTATGAGAGTAAAATTACAATCAATTCTCAGAACCGGAGAATCAATGCGAAAAGCATCATGGGAATGATGAGCCTTGGATTCGGTAACGGGGATGCGCTTGAAATCGAAGCCAATGGACCGGATGAGGAGGTTGCTGTCGAGGAAATGAAAAATTATATTGAATCTGTCAAGTAGTCTTTGTTGCATAAGAATTTTAACTATGTTATTATATAAATAATTATGCAGGGGGAAAGACCACAAAGGAGGATATCAGATGGGAAAGCTTAGCAGTTTTTTTAGCAAGATTCCGTTTTTGTCCGGTCTTGGCGGCAAGAAAAAGTCAGCCAAGAGCAACGTAGAACTTCAATATGATAAGGCAATCAACCTGATGGAAAATGGAAATGCCGAGGACGCCGTAGAGATATTCGAAAAGATTGTAGATATTGCAATCATGGATCCGAATTATAAGAATTTCGGTACGGATGCCTTGAAAATATTAGGGGAGCTGTATGAGACCGGAAAGTATAGCAACTGTATTGTCGATGTGGATTTGAATAAGGCGACACAGTACTATGAGAAATATACGAATTTGAGTAAGGATGGCGAGATGATCTACAAGCTCGCACAGATGTTGTTGGATATTCAGAATTTCTCAAAGGCGATTACATTCTTTGAGAAGGCAACGGAGTGTGGTATCAAGGCAGCGTACATGAATCTCGGTAGTATCTATGAGAATGGTCTAAATCGTATCGATCAGTATGGAAACAAGAGTGATTTTGTCGTACCGGTGGATTACGAGAAGGCAATGTCGTGGTACAAGAAGCTTGCAGATATGGGAGATACGAAAGCAAAGGCTGCGTATGACCGTGTCGATTATGCAAGTCAGCATACAGACAGTATTGAGTTCGAAGAGAAGGACAAACTGTATACAGAGATTGCAGAGGCAAGACGTGCGAAAGGCAAGGAACCAAAGTATAAAGCAATCGATCCGGCACGTTTGCAGTATCAGTACACCTATGTACATAACCAGATTGATGGTTATATCCACAAGCTTCCTAAGGACTGGGTAAAGACCATCAACAGCGATACGGACGAGGAATATTATGCACCAAGCCTTACTTACAAGGATTTTGCGATGTATGTAAGCTATGACAGTATTCCAAGAGATTCCAAAAAGACATTGGAGAATTATCTTCGTTATTGCAACGATGCATTTGACGAGGAATTACAGTTGAAAGCATACATCACAGAATATGCAGATGGTATCTGCACAACGTTCTACCACAAGGAGATGGAAAAGGGTATTGTAACCTTTGCGTTCTATCAGGGTAAGCGTCTTGCATGTATGCGTTTTGTATGTGCATCCATGGAGATCATCGAGCAGTACGAGGAGATCATTTTCGAGACAGCGAACTCGTTCGCATTCGTTGATCCAACCCTGGTTAGTGACCAGAGCTTGAACCGTAAGGATAACCAGTATTATAGTGAGGCATTGTACTGCTATTACTTAGAGGACTACGAGGGCGCGATGGCGGCTGCAAAGCAGGCATTGAAGCTTGGTAGTATTAAGGCAAGTTATCTGTTGATCGAGCTGTATTACGATGATGATTCACCGTATAAGGATCTCGAGAAGACGATCAGTTACGCAAAGCAGTTGTTTGATGCGACGAAAGATCCGGATCTGGCATTCCTGCTTGGTAACATTTACGATCAGAAGATGAAGGATTACATGAAGGCACTCAACTGGTACGAGACCGCACATCGTCTCGGTCATCGACGGGTTGCATTCTATCTCGGACGTTTTTATTACTATGGTGTACTTCGTACGAAGCGTGATGGTATCAAGGCGTTAGAGTATTTCAAGGAAGCGCAGGCAAATGGTATTCTGGAAGCAGAAGCTTATATCAAGGATATTCAGGAGCTTGGCAACGAGGATTTGCAGCGTTCTGTGGAGACATGGGAGCGTTCCGTAGAAGCCGGAAGCGGACAGGCAGCTTTGAAGGTTGCCTTGTACAAGCAGAGTCAGGTGTTCTACATTGCAAATTCGTATGAGATTGAGAAAGCATTTTTGGAAGCCCTTGGACTGGGAAGCTATCAGGCTGCTTATGAGCTTGGTAAGATCTACCAGCAACAGGAGGCAGATGAGAATTATCGTGGCGAGATCAAGAGTATCAAGTACTTTGAGAAAGCTTACGACAATGGATATGAGGACTTCGATAAGGACAACCTGTTCAAGGTCATCGAGTATAAGGCTGGCAAGACAAGCGATATGAGCAAGCAGATCGAGTTTTATATGCAGAGTGCTAAACAGGCATATGTCCCTGCCGTGAAGAAGATTGTTGAGATGGTAGCGTATATCACACCGAATATCGTAGACTTGTATCGTGAGTTGTGTGAGATTGCGGAGACCGGTGATGACAGCGCGATTATCTCTATGAATATGTTGGAGAAGAAGTATACAGACCTTGTTATCAAGCAGCCAACGAGTGGACAGAAGGTGATCGAGAACAAGTTCTTCCGTCTGTGCGTTCCGAAGGAGAGTACAGCCGTGATCAACGACGAGGGTGGTACGATCAAACTTGCAGATTCCGTTGTAGAATTTGCAGTTGCTGAGATGCCAGTCAGTGCAGATCAGGAGGAAGATTACCTGAAGATTTACAAGCTGATCCTGTCTGAGTACCTGCCGGATGAGAATGCAGAGATTATCATTGCGAACTCCCGTATGATCGGTTCCGGTATGCGTGAGACAAAGAACAACGTACATTCTTACAGTATCCTGTTGATCAGCTCAAAGAACCAGTATCTGTTCAAACTGAGCTCCAGAGATCGTCGTGAGATGATGATGTTCAAGGATAAGGTGCTTGAGATTGCGAAGTCTCTGGTTGAGACTGGCGAGATCTATGTTGCAACCGAGGAAGCAAAGAAGAAGATTGGACTTTCGTTCCTGCTTCAGTCGAACGACAATGGATTCCTTTCAATCGGAAAAGCAGAATAAGTTTAGAGTTTATGAAACGCCATGCGTTTGGGATTCCCCAATCGCGTGGCGTTTTTTTATGAGCGAATCCCCGCGCATCCTGTTAATTTTGTATCTAGCCATGTGGTCAACTCATATATGATGTATTGAAATTAAGAAGTTCTAAGATGTTCTGATATAGGTAATAAACATGCACGCAACCGCCGCCAATTCGCCGTCCATGGCTCAGTGGCGGCTTACCTGAACATCGTGTTCAGATATTGCTGTGTATCAAACAGAACATCAAGAACTTCTAAATTCCAAACATATTATATATGAGTTTGACCGCATGGTTAGATACATTTTATTAAATTGGTGTGCGCGGGTGTTTGCAAGCGAGAAAACCCAAACCGGATGAGTTCTTGTGATGAAGCAGAACGGTTGATTGTGTACCGTGCAGGGTATCAGGCATTTTTGAGCACAAATGTGGTATGCCTGATCTTGTGTATTGTCATATTTATCTTTACATTTTTGTTTAAGACAGATATTATGGGATTTGTATATGTATGTATGATTCTGCTTGTGAACAATGTAAGTTACATGACGCGTGCAGGGAAGCTGGAGCGACGCAGATAACACTGCAAGCTGGTTATTGCTGAACTAGGAGCGGCTACGCTGGAATTGGAGAAGACATGTGTTTACGAAGGAAATAACGGAAGCAGAGTAAAGATTGAAGATGGAGGAAACGAATATGGGAATGAATTCAATTGATGCAGAAGATGATCAGTTTGCATATCGGTATGATACGCAGTTGCTGATCGACCGGAGAGATAAGGATTTGGATGAGGATGAAATCGCAGATTATATCACGGATCATATCGAGGGAAACAGCTTGATCGCGGCTGGAGACGAGGATCTGGTGAAGATTCATTTTCATACGAATGAGCCTTGGAAGGTGCTGGAGTATTGTAGCACAGTTGGCGAGATTTATGATATTGTTGTTGAGGATATGATCCGTCAGTCAGCAGGACTGCAAGGGTAGATGCCGATAGGAGAAAATAATGACAGGAAAATTGAAGATATGTAATTTCGGTAAAAACATGCTGCAGATATTTTATGTGACAACATTGTTTGCAGCCATCTATCTGATTCTTGGGTTTTGCGGATTCTATGAGCAATGGTTTGCGAATGGCCCGGCAGGAATTACGGTAGAGAAAAAATATTGGCTGATCCGTCTGTGTATTATATTCCTGGTCGAGATTACGATATTTTGGATTGGAATGATCAGCGTGTATCTGACATCACAACAGCTGGGAATCCGCTGGCGCGTGCTGGGGCTTATATGTGGTTGGATCCCGATTGCGCATCTGGTGATGCTGCATATCATTATTCGGACGGTAAGACGGGAAGTGAAGTTCGAGAAGCTGCGTGCAAAGCGAAATGCTGCGCGGGCAGACGCGCAGATATGTAAGACAAAGTATCCGATTCTTATGGTGCATGGTGTGTTCTTCCGCGATTTTGAACACTTAAATTACTGGGGCAGAATACCGGCGGAGCTTATGGAAAATGGTGCAAAGATCTATTATGGAAACCATAACAGTGCCGCGGCTGTTCGGGATAGCGCGAAAGAATTAGAGACACGTATCAGACAGATCGTCGAGGAAACCGGATGTGAGAAGGTAAATGTAGTCGCGCACTCCAAGGGCGGACTTGATACGAGAGCGGCAATCGCACTTACTTCCGCAAGAGATTATATTGCGTCACTTACGACAATCAACACGCCACACAGAGGCTGTGAATTTGCTGATTACTTATTAGAGAATATCCCGGAGGCACAGCAAAAGGCGATTGAAAAAGCATACAATGCAGGGGCGGAAAAGCTTGGAGATACGAATCCGGATTTCATGGCAGCCGTCCATGATCTCACCTCTACAAACTGTGCGGAATTTAATGAAGAGGCAAAGGATGCACCGGGGATTTATTACCAGTCTTTTGGCTCGAAATTGAATCGTCCATCATCCGGACGATTCCCGCTCAATCTGTCGTATCTGCTTGTTAAACGGTTTGACGGACCGAATGATGGTCTGGTTGGAGAGAAGTCTTTTGCGTGGGGAGAAGATTACCAGTTCCTGACTGTAAAGGGCAAGCGGGGAATTTCACACGGAGATGTGATCGACTTGAACCGCGAGGATATTCCGGGATTTGATGTACGGGAATTCTATGTGCAACTTGTGTCAAAACTTAAAGAACGAGGATTATAGAAATATAATATTAGAACTTGAAAAAGGGGAACGAGAAATCGTTCCCCTTTACCATTTTCCTGATTAGATTCTGGTTCGATAATTTCTTACCGATCTGCAATCGGTGTATATGCACGGTTTTCCGCGATCGATTTGTAAGCCGGGCGGATGATCTTGTTTACGTTGATGAGCTCCTCAATACGGTGGGCGCTCCAGCCGGCGATACGGGCGACTGCGAACATCGGTGTAAAGAGTTCTTCCGGCAGATCAAGCATGGTGTATACGAAACCGCTGTAGAAATCGACATTCGGGCTTACACCTTTATAGATCTTGCGCTTGTCTGCGATGACTTCCTTCGCAATCTCAGCGACATCCATATAAAGCTTATATTCTTTTTCCTTGTGCTTTTCCTCAGACAGTTTTCCGACAAAGGTCTGGAATACATTCGCACGTGGATCGGAGATGGAATATACGGCATGTCCCATTCCGTAGATCAGTCCGGAACGGTCGAAGGCTTTCTTGTCCAGAATATCGCACAGATACTGGCGGATTTCATCTTTATCATCCCAGTCACGGACGTGCTCTTTCAGATCGTCAAACATACGCTTTACCTTGACATTGGCGCCGCCGTGCTTTGGCCCCTTTAAAGAACAGAGAGAAGCGGCGACCGAAGAATAGGTATCCGTACCGGAGGAAGTAACAACGTGTGTTGTAAATGTGGAGTTGTTACCACCGCCATGCTCAGCATGGAGTACGAGCGCTAAGTCGAGCACCTTTGCCTCGGTATCGGTATAAGATTTATCCTGACGCAGGAGGCGCAGAATATTCTCGGCAGTGGAAAGCTCCGGCTTTGGCTTGTGGATATAGAGTCCCTTCCCAAGCTCGTAGTGGCGATATGCCTGATACGAGTACACAGCAAGCGCCGGGAAATTCGCAATCAGCTCAATGCTCTGACGAAGGACGTTCGGAATGCTGACATCCATGGCGTTTGTATCGTAAGAACTGAGTGTGAGGATATTTTTCGCAAGAGCATTCATGATATCGGGTGTCGGTGTTTTTAATATAATGTCTCTTGCAAAATAATGTGGCAGCTTCCGGTAGGAACCGAGCAGCGTGTTGAAATCTGCAAGCTCTTTTTTGTTCGGCAGCTCACCGAAGAGCAGAAGATAGACAGTTTCTTCAAAACCAAAACGTTTCTCGGAAGTAAAGCCTCTGACCAGATCATAAATGTTAATTCCCCGGTAGTAGAGCTGGCCGTCGATTGGTATGGTGACACCGTTTACCTCCTCGGAGGAGATGATTGTGGAGATCTCTGTAAGGCCTGTCAGAACTCCTTTACCATCTAAATCACGCAACCCGCGCTTTACCTGATATTTTGTATACAATTCGGGATCAATCACATCGTGGCTTTCACATAATTTTGCCAAACGCTCGAACTCCGGTGTGACTGCTGAAAATTCCTGTTGATTCATATATTCACTTCCTTATCTGATTTGTTAATGATGCATTGCAGACGCTGAAACCAGCAAATGTAACAATGCAATAAGTACATGCTGATAGACAATGACACAGTCTGATAATTGCACATATATGATATATGCGAATTTTATGCTATATGTTTATCGCGGTTTGCGATAACCTATATACTAGCATACTATAATTTCAATATTTTGGCAAACCATTTCCCGTGAACAAATTGTGAAAATTATACAAAAAATGTAAATTGAATATAAAATATACGAAAAAAACAGCATAATTGGATGCATACCGAATGGTAAAATAGGGGATTTTATAGGTTTTTAATGAAAAATTCCAGAAATTCCGGAAAAGTTATTGAAAATTTTTATTAGGTATATTAGAATAACAAAGATACTGAATGTATTTAATTTCGAATGTATATGTTATTTTAGGAGGATAATTATGGAAGCAAGTGATTTCAGAAATGGTGTGACTTTTGTATGTGATGGTCAGCCTTGTCAGGTAATAGAGTTTCAGCATGTAAAGCCGGGTAAGGGTGCTGCATTCGTTCGTACAAAGTATAAGAATATTATCACAGGTGCAATCAGAGAGACAAGTTTCAACCCTACAGCAAAGTTCGATTCTGCATATATCGAGCGTAAGGATATGGATTACTCTTACAGAGATGGTAACCTGTATTACTTCATGGATCAGGAGACATTCGAGATGATTCCTGTCGATGAGAGCGTAGTTGGTGACGCTATGAAGTTTGTTAAGGAAGGCATGACATGTAAGATTTCTATCTACGAAGGAAATGTATTTGCAGTAGAAGGTCCTGATTTTGTAGAGCTTGAGATTACAGAGTGTGAACCGGGTGTAGCAGGAAATACAGCTACAAACGCTACAAAGCCATGTACAGTTGAGACAGGTGCAACATTGAATGTTCCTCTGTTTATCAACCAGGGTGAGATTATCAAGATCGATACACGTACAGGAAAGTATCTTTCAAGAGCAAAGTAATTTAAAAATTACGAATTGAATCAGAATGATCAAAGGCACGTTCCGTTTCGGAGCGTGCTTTTTTGTGTAATATGCCGCCATGCAGAAATTGTGCGATCTGCAATCCGGATAAAATCAAAAATTTACAATCATATATTTCCGCATCCCGCATATATATATGGTAGGGGTGAATGCTGTGAAAAATGAAATCTTGAAATTACTCCCCCCTTGTATTCGGTACATAATCAATCAGATTGACATAGATTATAACTCCCTGATAGAGCTTCGGTTCCGGATCTGCGAGCCGTTGATACTGGTTTTTGTGCAGGGAGAATATTTTGTGCAGAATTGTGGGGGACTGACACTCGATCGGAAAAAAGCGTATCGCGTGACCGCGGATGATATCCGGGGGATTATTGATGCTGTCACGGATTATTCGTTATATGCGTATGAAGATGAAGTGAGACAGGGGTTTGTGACAGTGTGTGGCGGGCATCGCGTCGGCGTTGCCGGTCAGGTTGTATTGGAGCATGGGAGAGTAAGAAACGTGAAGCATATATCGTTTATTAATATTCGGGTATCCCATCAGATCAAGGGCTGTGCGACTTGCCTGCTGCCATATGTGATCAAGGATGGCAGGCTTCTGCATACGCTGATCATATCGCCGCCGGGATGTGGAAAGACGACAATCTTGCGGGATCTGGTGCGGCTGATATCGGATGGGAACAGTTATTGCAGAGGGATGAATGTCGGCGTGGTGGACGAACGCTCAGAGCTTGCCGCCTGCTACATGGGAATTCCGCAAAATGATGTCGGACTCCGCACGGATATCTTAGATGGGTGTCCCAAGGCGGAGGGGATGTTGATGTTGCTTCGGTCGATGAGTCCGAAGGTGATTGCGGTCGATGAGATCGGCAGCCGGGAGGATATTGATGCAATTTCCTATGTCATCAACTGTGGCTGTGGAATTTTGGCGACAATCCATGGCGACTCGATCGATGATATCCGGACGCGTCCGGTGCTTCGGAAGCTGGTCGAGGAGAAGGTGTTTGAACGTTACATCGTGCTTGGACGAAGTGCGGGCATCGGAACGGTGGAGTCGATTTTTGACGAGAGGGGAAATGAGCTATACATTGGTTCGCTGTCGGTTGCAAACTGATTGGAATCATCTGTGTGCTTGGTGGCTGTGTGACAATGGGAATCTTGCGCGCGATGGCAATTCGCAGGCGTGTAAAGGAAATGCAGGAATATGCACGTGTGCTTTCCGTTGCCACGGCGGAGCTTCGGTATCGGAGAGATATTCTGGCACAGGTATTTGTCCGTGTTGCAAAAAAATGCCGCCAGCCATATGCCGCGTGGCTGTCAGAGCTTTCACAGGCACTCATGGAGGCGCAGCAGAGACAGGCATATTCTTATACGGAAGTGGCTGCCGATTTTGATCAGATCTGGATAGAACATGCAGACAAGCTGTATGAGAGTTCCGGTCTAAAACAAGAGGATATGGAATATATATATAACCTGGGACAGACTATCGGATATCTGGATGTACAGGCACAGGAAGAGGGACTGGCATTGCTGCAGGCAGATCTGGGACGGCATATTCGGGAGTTGGAGGCAGAGGCAAAAGATCGTATGCGATTGTCGCTTGTGGTGGGAAGTGTCGCAGGTGTGTTATTGATTATAATCTTGATTTAGCAGATGCAGGGGAATGGAAATGACGATTCAGTTGATTTTTAAAATTGCAGCCGTTGGAATTGTCGTGGCACTCATCAATCAGGTATTGAAGCATTCTGGCAGGGACGATCAGGCATATCTGGTGAGCCTTGCAGGTCTGATTATCGTACTGACGTGGATTATTCCCTATGTCAATCAGCTGTTTCAGGACATCAACACATTGTTTGGATTTTAAGGGGGCAGAGTATGAATCTGGGAGTGACGATGGTATTTGCAATCGTGGCGGTAATCTTGGCGTTGTCCTTGAAATCTAAAAATCCAGAGTACAGCACATTTATCAGTGTGGCGGTGTGCCTTGTGCTGTTATTTATCTGCGTGTCGCGGATGCGTGTGATGCTTTCAGGTATTGAAGTCTTGACGGACAAGATCCGGATGGACAGTACCTATCTGGTGATCCTGGTCAAGCTGATCGGGATCGCCTATATCTGTGAGTTTGCGGCGAGTATCAGCAAGGATGCCGGATACAGTGCGGTTGCATCCCAGATTGAGCTGCTTGGAAAGCTTACGATGCTGGTCGTGTCGCTTCCGGTTTTCATGCAGGTCGTGCAGACGGTACTGTCGTTGATCAATTGATGGAGGAAACCGCCGAATGAATCCGCGAACCACACATACAACTACATATTTCACTTGCAGATGGCTGGTAGTGGTACTGGCCATTTTCTTTTTTGTGGATATCCATGTACTGCCTGCGCGGGCGCAGGAACTGCCAGAAACCACGACAGAAACTACACAGGAGCTGGATGGACAGGCAACTACGATAGAAGCCACACAAGAGCAGAGTGGACAGGTAGCCACGACAGAAACAACACAGGAATCATACAATTCTCAGACAATAACAGAATCAGGACAGCAGACGAATGTGATTTATGACTCCATCTTCGATGAACTGAATCTGGATGAGGTGGAGCGTGCGTTGCAGCAACAGGGCATTCAGACGGCTATGCCAATTACGGAGATGGTAAAAAAACAGGTGGAGGGTGACAATAAGTCGGTGTTATCGGCATTGCTTGCGACAATCAGCAGCGTTTTTTTCGGCGAGCTGTCGCAGAACAAAGGGCTGCTCTTAGAGTTGGTCGGTATCGTCCTGATCGGAAGCATCTTTGTGAATCTGTCGAACTCCTTTGCGGGAGGGTTTATCAGTGAAAATGGATTCTATATTACTTATATGCTGATGACATCGCTGTTGCTGACGTCCTTTTCGATGGCGTATTCGATTACACTTGCGGCACTCGACAAGGTGCTCGTTGCAGTACGGCTGTTAGTTCCGGCGTTTCTGCTTGTGTTGCAGTTTATCGGACATGCTACGACGGCAGGCGGCACATACAATCTCGTTTTGGTCGGAATCTGGCTGATACAGGCGGTGATTATCCGGCTGGTGCTGCCGCTCATTGAATTCTATGTAATCGTGGCACTTGTGAACAACCTGCAAAAAGAGGACAGCTTCTCGAAACTGTGTGAGCTTGTGCAGAGCCTGATCAAATGGATTTTGCGGACGATCATCGTCGTGGTGATCGGATTAAATGTGATCAAGGGCTTGCTGGAGCCGCAGATGGACATCCTTGGGAAAACGGCGGTGAACCGGGCATTAACTGCGATTCCGGGAAGCGTCGTATCGGTGCTTGCAGGCACCTATCTTGCGTGTGGCATGATCGTAAAAAATAGTATCGGTATCACAGGTATCCTGATTCTGTCCGGCATCTGTCTGATTCCGATCATCAAGCTTTTCTTGCTGATGTTTACGGTGCGGATCACAACCGCGCTGATTCAGCCGATGGGCGATAAGCGGTATGTGGATGGCACGACGGCGCTGGCAAATGGAATCGGCATGCTGATGCAGGCGCTGGCAAGTGCACTCGTTTTATTTATCATAACTCTCGCGATCATGTCGGGGGCAACGAATGGAATAGGAGGGTAGCTATGCTGTTTGGCTGGATGAAAAGTCTGATCTTTTATCTATTGCTCGCAACGATTGTGACGCATATGGCGCCGTCCAATCAATATAAGCAATATATCCGGTATTTCATCGGACTGGTCGTGATTGTGCTGCTTGCAAGTCCGCTCAAATTCCTGTTTGAATTTGGAAGCGGAGATCTGCAGGAATTGTTGCAGGAGATCGAGCATGTGGAAGGACAGGAGTCCGTCGCAGGAGTCGGCGGAAGCATCACGGATTATTATGGTATGGGCATCCGGGAGGGACTCAAAAAAGAACTTCAAGGTTATTCGGTTGAGGATGTTGCGATCATAACGGATGCCGGTGGAGAGCTATTGCAATGCACGATTTACATAAGTGAGGCAAAGGCAACAGAAGAGATGGAAAAAGAAATAAAAAAATACATTTCGGATGTCTATAATCTGGAGGATGCTCGTATATATGTAGTAAGACGGTGAGAATATGGAGTGGAAATTTAAGAAAAATGAAAAATGGAATAAGGTAATTCTGGTTGTACTGTGCGGGATTTTACTGCTTGTGATCGTGATGCCGCAGAAGACGGTGCAGACCGCGGTGGGGCAGACCGGATCTTCGTCTGACACAACCGCTTCCTATGAGGTGCGTCTGCGGGAGCTGCTTGCGGATACCTACGGTGCGGACATGGTTGACGTATTGATCTATGCAGGGGATCGCACACAGACGTATTATGGATCTGGCGGCACAGAGACGATCACGGGCGTGTTGATCACAATTAAAAAGGAAGCGGTCACAGGTACCACGATTGCAGATATTACCTTGGCGGTATGCGCGCTTTTTGATCTGCCGGCACATAAGGTGGCGGTTTTGGTAAAAAATTAGGGAGGTTTTTATGAAGAAAAAAACCATGAAACGAAACCAGATTATTATCGGGGCACTTACCGTGTTGCTTGGTGTGGCAGGCTACATAAATTTCTCCGGCAATAAACTGGATTTGGCACCGGGCGAGCTGGAACCGACTGAATCTGCCTTTGCAGAGGAGCAGACGGAGACAGATGCAAAACCAGCGGAGATTGTGTCCGGCGAGCTGACGGTCTCTGATGTTCCGGAGGATGAGTATATCGAGCTGAACTCGGAGGAGGAAAAAATCGGGGAAGCAGTGCTGACCTCAGCAAATGCGGCAAATAATTTCGTGTCAATCAAATTAAACCGGGAGCAGAGCCGCAGCCAGAACAAGGAGACATTGCTGGAGATCATCAACGGGGATGGCATGGATGCACAGGCGGTACAGGCAGCCACCGATGCATATGTGAAGCTGACTGAGGATGCGGAGAAAGAACAGGAAGCAGAGTCAATCCTTGCGGCAAAGGGCTTCGGAGAAGCGATCGTGTCGATTGGCGATTCTGGCGTGGATGTTATCTTAAATTGTACCGATCTGCCGGATGAAAAACGGGCACAGGTCGAGGATGTTGTAACAAGAAAGACCGGATGTACGGTGGACGCAATCGTCATCACACTGGCACAGTAATAAAATTGTAGAAATCAGCAGAAAGCCTTGCACAGTTGCAAGGCTTTTTAGTTGCATAATATGCATAAATTGGGTATAATATTTTACATATGCAATGAAATAAAGTAGGAAGGATAAGATAAGGAGGCAATTATGAGCGATATGATAAATGAAGAAGAAAAAATTGGTAAAATCAGTATAGCAGACGGCGTGGTGGCATCCATCGCCGGGATTGCAGCCATCGAGGTAGAAGGTGTTTCCAAGCTGACTGGAAATATCTCGAAGGAGCTTGTTGCAAAGCTTGGTAAGAAGAATCTTGCCAACGGTGTGAAGGTAGAGATCACAGATGGAAATGTAGTCGTAGATGTTTCATTGGAAGTTGAATATGGTACAAGCATCAAGAAAGTATCCGAGGGCGTGCAGGAGAAGGTAAAGCAGGCAATCGAGAATATGACCGGACTGCATGTGCGCGTGGTAAATGTTGTCGTATCCGGCATCAAGATGAATAAAGAGTAAGGCGGTTAATTATGACAAGACGAAGCATACGAGAAAATATTTTTCTGATCGTATTTAAGGCAGAATTCAACAATCAGGAAGAGATGGAAGAACAGATCCGTTATTCAATCAGTAAGATCGAAGAACCGGAAGAAGATCCGGAGGATGTTGCGATAACAGAAACGGGAAAGGTAAAAGAGGAGGATCTTGCCTACATTGCAGACAAGTCCCACAAGATTCTTTCCATGCTTCCGGCACTCGATGAGAAGATCAGCGAGATCTCTGATGGCTGGCAGATCGGCAGACTGGGCAAGCCGGAACTTGCAATCCTGCGTCTGGCACTCTATGAGATGCTCTATGATGAGGAAGTTCCATTCCGCGTAGCAATCAATGAGGCGGTAGAACTGGCAAAGAAATACTGTAATCCAGATGCAAGCGGATTTATCAACGCAGTATTGGCGAAGGTTGAGGAACCATGAGAGTAGAAAATGGAAAGAAAGTATTTTCTGTCCGGGAAGTCAATTCGTATATTGGCAATATAATAAAAAATGATTATCTGTTAAAAAACATCTGTTTTGAAGGGGAAGTGTCAAGCTTCAGCAAAGGTCCGACCGGGCATCTGTATATCACACTCAAGGATTGTACAGCTCCGGGCGATCTGCCAGAGGGCGCGCCGTACAACGGAATCCTGCGTGTGAATGTGTGGAAAAGTGTCGCGGCAAAGCTCAATCTGACGACGATCAAGCAGGGCGATATCCTGATTGTGAAGGGAAGCTGCTCTATCTATGATGCGAAAAGTGAGTACAGTGTGAATGCCGTGTCTGTACAGCGGCGTGAAGAGCGTGGCTGGCATGGCGAAGCTTATGCAGAGCTGAAACGCAGACTGGGACAGGAAGGTATCTTCGATACGGCGATCAAGAAGCCGATTCCGAAATATCCAAGGGCAGTTGGCGTCGTGATCTCCATAGGTACGAATGCGTATAAGGATATTATGAGCGTATCACATCGGCGGAATCCCTATGTGCAGATGATCGTCTGTGATGCGCGGGCGCAGGGCGAAAATGCGCGCGAGCTGATCGTGCAGGGTATCCGCAGACTCGACAGATTGGGCGTGGATACGATTATCATTGGACGAGGCGGTGGATCGAGGGAAGATCTGGAGGTCTTTGACGATGAGGCAGTTGTCCGTGCAATCTATGAGGCGAAGACGCCGATCATATCTGGAACTGGACATGAGGGTGATACATCGCTGGCAGATGATGCGGCAGATCTGCGTGTCGAGACGCCGACGGCAGCAGCAACTGCAGCCGTTCCACTGATCGATGATATTTTACGGACAATCGAGCTTCGGCTGCGGACAATGAATTATCACGTGGCAAATAAGAAACAGAATTATCAGGCACGTCTGGATTCCTGTGAGCGGGAATTACGGCTCCGGATGCAGGGACGTCTGCAGGAGAAAGAGACAAAGCTGCAGATGTATATGCAGCAACTGGCAGCACTGAATCCGAGAGCAAAACTCGAAAAGCAGCAGGAGAAGCTGAAGCAAAGCAGAGAACGACTTGAAAACCGGATCCAGCTTAAGTTTAAAGAATATGAACATCAACTGCATCTGCTGTTAACAAGACTGCATGGCAACGCACCGACAGCCAAGCTGGTAGGTGGGTTCGGATATCTTGAATCAGAGGGAAAGCCTGTAATGTCAGCGGGACAGATGCAGGCAGGCGATCCGCTTCATGTTACTCTGCATGATGGCAGAATCCATGCGACGGTCGTTTCTGTGGAAGCAGATACAAATGGTGTACAAGGAGAATAAAACAACATGGCAGAAAAAAAGAAGGAATTAAACATAGAGGAAGCATTTGCCAGATTGGAAGAGATCAACAAGCTTCTGGAAAATCCCGATACAAATCTGAAAGACTCCATGACGTTATATGCAGAGGGCGTGGAGCTTGCGAATGCCTGTAAGGAAGAACTTGCAGGTGTGGAAAAGGAGATAAAGATATTAGATGAAGTATGATGCCAAGGCAATTGAAGAGATGATAGAGGCGTATCTGCCGGAGGAGACCGGACATCAGAAAACTGTGCTGGCTGCGATGAATTATGCGGTAAAAGCAGGCGGCAAACGGTTGCGTCCGATGATGCTCCGTCTGTGTTATGAGATGTTTGCAAAGGAACCGCAGGAGGCACTGGTGCGCCCATTTATGGCGGCAATGGAGATGATCCATACGTATTCCCTTGTGCATGATGATCTTCCGGCGATGGACAACGACGCGCTACGCCGGGGACTTCCGACCGTGCATGTCAAGTTTGGTGAGGATATGGCGATTTTAGCCGGAGATGCATTGTTAAACTTTGCATTTGAAACGGCGTGTCAGGGATTTGCGGTGAAGCCGGGCGATGCCAATGTGGAGAAGGCATTTGCGGTGCTTGCAAAAAAAGCTGGTATCTATGGTATGGTTGGCGGACAGGTGCTTGATGTGGAGCGTGCCGGACTTCCGATGGATGAAGATCAGCTTGCGTTTATCTATGAGAATAAGACAGGCGCGTTGATTGCGGCGGCATGTATGTGTGGTGCATATCTTGCTGGTGCAGATGATGCGGTTGTCGCACAGTTAGAGGAGGCCGCCTATGCAGTCGGGTTTGCGTTTCAGGTGCAGGATGATATCTTAGATCTGGTCGGGGACGAGCAGTTGCTTGGCAAACCATTACATTCGGATGATAAAAACCATAAGGTGACCTATGTGACATTGCACGGAATGGATGCTGCAAAGCAGTACGTGGAAGAAATGTCCGAGAAAGCGATCCGTATATTGGAGAATATAAAAGCGTGGGATGAGGGGGCAAAAGCGGATATGATCGCGCTTGTAAAAAGCTTGATCAACCGGGACCATTAACCTGATCGCATAAGCATATTTATGACAGGTAAAGGCAAATGCATATGTTAGAGAAGATAACAAAAGAAAACGATATTAAGCAGATAGAAAGACAGGATTATCCGGCACTGGCAGCAGAGATCCGGGATTTTCTGATTGAGAAAGTAAGTATACATGGTGGGCATCTGGCGTCCAATCTTGGTACGGTGGAGCTTACGATGGCACTGCATGCAGTGATGAATTTCCCAGAAGATAAGCTGATCTTTGATGTCGGACATCAATCCTATACACATAAGATCCTGACCGGAAGAAAGGATGCGTTTGAGACACTGCGGCAGTACGATGGCTTAAGCGGGTTCCCAAAACGCAACGAGAGTCCGTGCGATGCGTTTGACACCGGACACAGTTCGACTGGTATCTCAGCGGCGATGGGGTATTCAATCGCCAGAGATCTGTGCGGCGGGGATGAGAAGGTCGCCGTTGTGATTGGTGACGGATCACTGACCGGAGGTATGGCGTATGAAGCGTTAAACGGGCTTGCGCAGTTGAAAACCGGGTGTGTCGTTGTCATTAACGACAACAATATGTCGATCGGTAAAAACGTCGGCGGTCTGTCCAAGTATCTGAATGAAATCCGGCTTGGAAATGCGTACAATGAGTTAAAAACCGGTGTGGAAAGCAGTCTGATGGGGTCAAAAACCGGAAAGAAGATTGCGAAGGTACTGAAGCGCTCGAAGGATAATATCAAACAGTTTTTTGTGCCGGGCATGTTTTTCGAGGAGCTTGGAATCACGTATGTCGGACCAATTGACGGACATGATATCAATCAGATGATCACGACATTTCAGCATGCATTCCGGCTGGATAAACCGATTATTATTCATGTGAAGACGAAAAAAGGAAAAGGCTATGGCTATGCGGAGCGGCACCCGGATTATTTCCATGGGATTGCGCCGTTTGACCGGATATCCGGTAAGGTGCTTGCCGCGAAAAAGACAAGCTGTTACACCGATATTTTTGCGAAGAAGATGGTGAAGCTTGGAGAGACACATGAGGATGTTGTAGCGATCACGGCTGCGATGGCACAGGGAACCGGACTGGTACGATTTGAAGAGGCGTACCCAAAGCGGTTTTTCGATGTGGGAATTGCAGAACAGCATGCGGTGACTTTTGCTGCTGGTATGGCTGCCGCAGGTATGGTGCCTGTCGTGGCAATCTATTCTTCGTTCCTGCAGCGTTCGTATGACCAGATTCTACATGATGTGTGCTTGCAGAAGCTGCATGTGATTTTGGCGATTGACCGTGCCGGTCTTGTCGGACAGGATGGAGAGACGCACCAGGGTATCTATGATCTGGCGTATCTGTCGCATATGCCGCATATGATCGTACTGGCTCCGAAGAACCGGTATGAGTTGGAGGCAATGCTTGATTATGCCTATGCATATGATGGACCGATTGCAATCCGGTATCCAAGAGGCAGTGCGTATAAGGGACATGCGGATATTCAGACGCCGATTGTCTATGGAAAGAGTGAAGTGATACAGGAGGCATCTGGCGTGGCAGTGTTCTCCTGTGGACATATGATGGAGGAAGCAGACCGCCTTGTGGAACGGTTAGAGGCGAAGCAGATTCCTGTGACACTGGTCAATGTGCGGTTCCAGTCGATGCTTGATACGGAGCTTTTAGACCGGCTGATGAAGACGCATACCGTCTTTGTAACATTGGAGGATACGATCATGCAGGGCGGATATGGCGAGAAGTTGCATGCGTATCTGGCAGAGAAAAACAGTCCGGAACAGTATACATTTATCAGCGGAGCGATTCCACTTCCGAGTGTGCCACAGGGAACAATTCCGGAGTTAAGGCACCATATGCAGATCGATGCAGAGGGACTGGCAGAAAAGATTGTACCGTGTTATAAGAAACATTTGAAATAGAAATAATATAGAGGAAGAACGATGGAGAAGCAGAAGAAACAGCGGCTGGATGTATTGCTTGTGGAGAAAGGACTGGCGCCTTCGAGAGAGAAAGCAAAAGCAATCATTATGGCGGGAATTGTATATGTAGATGGCAACAAAGAAGATAAGGCTGGGACGACATTTCCAGAGAACGCGGGGATCGAGGTAAAGGGGAAAACTCTGCCGTATGTGAGCCGCGGCGGTCTGAAGCTGGAAAAGGCAATGCAGAAATTCCCGATTACACTGTCTGGCAAAGTCTGCATGGATGTCGGTTCTTCGACCGGCGGATTTACAGATTGTATGTTGCAAAACGGAGCGACAAAAGTCTACGCAATCGATGTCGGACATGGACAGCTTGCGTGGAAGCTTCGCAATGACGAGCGGGTAGTCTGCATGGAAAAGACGAATATCCGTTATGTTGTGCCGGAGGATATTGACGAGCTGGCAGCATTTTCTTCGATTGATGTATCGTTTATCTCGTTGACGAAGGTTTTGCTTCCGGTAAAGAATCTTCTGACAGAGGATGGACAGGTAGTCTGTCTGATCAAGCCGCAGTTTGAAGCCGGACGGGAAAAGGTAGGAAAAAAGGGCGTTGTGCGTGACCGCGCTGTCCATGAAGAGGTGATCCGCATGGTGATGGACTATGCCTCTTCGATTGATTTTTATCCGCTGGCACTGGATTTTTCTCCGGTGAAGGGACCAGAGGGAAATATTGAGTATTTATTATTCTTATCCAAGAATAAACAAGATCAGGAAATCGTGGATGCTTCATCCATTGATATAAAAGCAGTTGTTACAGCTTCACATGATACGTTAGATAAGGAACCGGGTAATGAATAAGTTTTTAATCGTCGCAAATACTGACAAAGACATCAATTTAAAACTTTCGCAGGATATCGTTGCGTACATCAGGGAAAAAGGTGCGCAGGCGGTTGTGGTGAGCGATGAGCAGCACTACAATGGCACGACGATCAAGCCCGAATACATGGAAGGCGTAGAGGCTGTGATTGTGCTTGGCGGGGATGGAACGATGCTCCGTGCAGCACACAGCATTGGAACCTATGATGTTCCACTTATGGGCGTCAATCTCGGAACGCTTGGTTTTTTAACTGAGGTGGAAGAGTCAAACGCATATAAAGCAATCGACCGTCTGCTGGCGGACGATTACAGCATAGAAAAACGGATGATGATTGAGGGACGCAAGGGAGAGACATCCTTTTCCTGCCTGAACGATGTGGTGATCACACGTGCAGGATTTTCCCGGATCATTGGTCTGAATATCTATGTAAATGAGCAGTTGTTAGACACGTATGAGGCAGATGGTGTGATTGTGGCGACGCCGACTGGTTCGACCGGATATAATTTGTCCGCCGGTGGACCGATCATCAGCCCGAAATCCAAGGCAGTCGTTGTGACACCGATTTCTCCGCATTCGCTTACCTCCAAGAGCGTCGTGTTTGACAGTGCAGACCGTATACGGATCGAGGTTGTCAAGAAACGGAGAACACAGGAGACAGAAGCAATCGTTTCCTTTGACGGAGCAGACAATATCGAATTATCTGCGGGTGAGAGCGTGGAAGTGACCTGCTCGAAGCGTGAGATCCGATTGATAAAAATGTATGATGTCAGCTTTTATAGTGTACTTCGGGAAAAAATAGGAGGCGCTTAACATGAGTAAGCAGAGACGCCAGCAGGCATTGCTGGAATTGATATCGGAATATGAGATAGACACGCAGGAAGAGCTTACCAGACGTTTACAGGCACTTGGATTTGAGACAACACAGGCAACTGTATCGAGAGATATACGGGAATTGAAACTGGAAAAAGTTTCCTACGGAAGTGGGAAGCATCGTTATGCTGCAAGTCTGGAACCTGATACCGGAACACATGCATCCTATCAGCATGTGATGGCATCGTGTATTCTTTCGATTGAAGCCGCACAGAATATTATTGTAGTCAAAACTGTATCTGGTATGGCGATGGCGGTTGGTGCTGCAATCGACAATCTGTCGGTGGAAGGCATTATGGGATGTATTGCAGGCGATGATACGCTGTTTCTGGCGATCAAAGATGGGCAGCAGGCAGAACATATAATTGGAGAGATAAAAAAATGTTGTTGACAATGCACATAAAAAATATAGCGCTGATCGAGGAGATTGACATTGATTTTCACGAGCAGCTGAATATTCTGACCGGAGAGACGGGTGCTGGTAAATCTATTATCATTGGATCTCTGGGAATCTGTCTGGGCGGTAAATTCCCGAAAGAACTGTTGCGGGATGACACAAAGGATGGACTGGTCGAGCTTGTATTTTCGGTTGACCAGCCAGCAATTGTGGAAGCGCTTGAGAAGCTGGAGGTGACACCGGATGAGGACGGTACTTTGCTGATATCCCGGCGGTTATCGCCGAATGGCAGAACCGTCAACCGGGTAAATGATACGACGGTGACGATCACGCGGTTAAAAGAAATCGCATCGCTTCTGATTGATCTACATGCACAGCATGAGCAGCAGACGCTGTTAAAGCCGGCGAAGCATCTGGAGATACTCGATCGTTTTGGCGGGGAGGATATCCAGAAGTTGAAAAAACAGGTGCAGGAAGATTATCATACCTACCGGGAACTTGAAGAAGAAAAGAAAAAAGGCAGCATGGACGAGGCAGAGAAAAACAAACGCATGGATTTCCTGCAGTATCAGATTAAGGAAATCAAAGATGCAAAGCTGGTCGATGGCGAGGATGTCCAGTTGGAACGGCAGTACAAGAAGGCGGTCAATGCAAAGGAAATCCTGCAATATGCAAACGACATCTATGCACTGACCGGATATGGAGCTACTTCTGCGGGAGAACAGCTAGGACGTGCAATCAAGGATATGCGCAGACTCACGGAGCTGGATGAGGAGCTTGCCGATGCGGCTGGTATCTTAGAGGATGCCGATGGTCTGCTGTCAGACTTTAATCGTGAGATCAGTGAGTATATGAAGGATATGGAGTTTGATGAAGGACAATTTCGTGAGATGGAAAGTCGTCTGGATCAGATCAATTCCTTAAAGGCAAAATACGGAAATTCCATTTCCCGGATTTTGGAAAGCCTTGCAGCTTTCGAGAAAGAATATGATGCTCTTTCCGGCTATGAGGAGCATATGCAGGAGATTGAGGCACAATGGAAGAAACAGACGGCGAAGCTTGAAGAGAGCTGCCGGGTATTATCCGAGCACAGACGGGCACTTTCGGAAAAGCTTTGTAAGAAGATCCGGGAGTCCTTGGAGGATATGAACTTTAATATGGTCCGATTTGAGATGCGGTTTGAGACATCCCCGAATTATTCTGCAAATGGCTACGATGATGCGTGCTTCTATATCTCGACGAATGTCGGTGAAGCGATGCGTCCGCTGCATGAGGTTGCATCCGGTGGTGAACTGTCGCGAATCATGCTGGCAATGAAATCCTGTCTTGCAAATCAGGACGACACACCGACACTTGTCTTTGATGAGATCGATGTCGGTATCAGTGGCAGAACCGCACAGAAGGTGGCAGAGAAGATGTCAATCCTGTCACGGCAGCATCAGGTTATCTGTATCACGCATCTTTCCCAGATCGCAGCGATGGCAGATGCACATTATCTGATTGAAAAAAATGTGGAAAATGAGAAAACAATTTCCAGCATCCGGTTACTTTCAAAGGAAGAGGAAATTGAAGAACTGGCAAGACTCATCGGTGGTGCAAAAATCACGGAGACGACGATTCACACTGTGACCGAGATGAAAGGATTGGCAGAACAGGCAAAAATAAACTGAATTACATAGAATGAAATATTCGATACTAAGAGTACATGGAGGAATCTATGTACTCTTTTTTATAGCACAAATTATATGAAATAAAGCGATTTGAAATAAAGAAATGAAATCAGGAGAGGAGGAAACGATGTGAGAAAGTATCGAATCTTTTTAGTTGTACTGTTGCTGATAGTGCTTAGCATCTTAGGGTATCATAACCGGGAGTTCCTGTTCGCAAAGGGAGGAGATACAGATGTGGAGACGCAGGCGGATTCCCTGCCGGTTGTATCAAGTGAAGGGGAGACCGAATGCATGGTCTGTCCGTCGGGAGAACCAGTTGGAATCTATGTAAAAACAAAAGGTGTAATGGTGATCGGCGTCAATTCGGTTGTGGACGAACAGGGAATCACATGCAACCCATGTGAGAATCTGTTGTCGCCGGGCGATTATGTAATGCGTATCAATGGACAGAGTGTGGACGATAAAAAATCAATGCTGGAACTGGTACAGCAAAGCGGAGGACACGAATTGCTGCTTCGTGTCTGCCGGGAAAATGAGTACCGGACGGTGCGTGTAACACCGGTAAAGAAAAAGGATGGCAGCTATGCGCTTGGACTCTGGGTAAAGGATGATATTTCCGGAATCGGAACGATCACCTATACAGATGGAGAACGGTTTGCTGCACTTGGACACAGCATCAACGACAACGACACAGGAATTATGTTCCGCGTGTCCGATGGCGCGGTGTATGAGACGACGATCGTGCGCATCAAAAAGCCGGAAGCGGATAAGCCGGGACGACTGGAGGGCATCATCAATTATACCGGACGGTATGTGATCGGGCGCGTGGAGGAAAATAGTGCCTTTGGTATTCACGGATACTTGACAAAACGACAGCAAAAGACACATACGCAGGACATCCAGGTGGCAGTTGGACGAAAATCAGAGGTGCATGTCGGAACCGCGTATCTGCTTTCGTCGGTATCCGGGGAGTCGAAACAATACGAAATCGAGATTGTGTCAGTCGATTCTGACAATGAGAACGGACGGTGTATGGAATTTAAGGTAACCGATTCGACATTGCTTTCTCTGACCGGCGGAATTGTGCAGGGAATGAGCGGCACACCAATCCTGCAGGATGGCAGGCTGATCGGGGCAGTGACACATGTATTTGTCAACGATTCGACACGAGGCTACGGCATTTTCATCGAAGAAATGATGCAGTAAAAAATGGGAAAAATTGACCGAAAATGCTGTCAATATTTACTGTCGCAACTTGCGTTTTATTATGTATTGCCCTCGCAAAATAATGAAACTATAATGTCTTTGATATCAAGATTAGAGGGGGATAGTTTTATGAAGACAAAAGTGCTTATCATAAAACATGATACAAAGGCAGCGACGGAATTAAGACAGCAGCTTGCAAAGAATAAGGATATTTGCGTGTGCGATATTATTTCAGACGGCGGAAACGCAGTTTCGGCAATTCGCGCACAAAATCCAAATGTCATTTTGCTGGATTTCCTGTTGCCGAATCTGGATGGACTGGCAGTGATGGAAGAGGTCAACGGATGGGGAACCCGTGGATACCGCTTCCTGTTGCAGGGGAATGCCAGCCAGATTCGATTTGCACAAAATACATGCCGGGGAAATGTTGATCATATTTTCGTCCGTTTTATCGATGAAGAATATAATGATCTTGATCTGGAAAAGGAAATCCTGACCTTAGCGCGTGGCAAACAGACGGGGATGAGTGTCTGCCAGCCGGAGGATGCAGGAGAAGAACTGCAGACAAAGCTCGAAGTAAAGGTTACGGAAATCATTCATGAGGTAGGCGTGCCAGCACATATCAAGGGATACCAGTATCTGCGCAGCTCTATCCTGATGGCAGTACAGGATATGGATATCCTCGATTCCATCACGAAGCAGCTCTATCCTTCGATTGCAAAGGCATACGCAACGACACCATCCCGTGTGGAACGTGCCATCCGGCATGCCATTGAGGTGGCATGGAGCAGAGGCAACTCCGACACGATGCATGAGCTATTTGGATATACATTGCAGCAGGGAAAGCTGAAGCCGACGAACTCGGAATTTATAGCACTTATCGCCGACAAAATACGACTCGAATCGAAGATGAAAAGCGCGTAGACAAAATTATCCACAAAAAGAAAATTTCTGTGGAAATGCGCTTGACAATGGTATTTTGAAATTATATCATCTTCCTATGGTTAATTTTGATTGATAGGAGGTTGGTTCCAAGAAGGGGAGGATAATATGAATACGGAGAGAATCAGGGTGATGATTGCGGATGCCGGGTATGAGATGCTCGGTCGGCAGTTAGAAGCCTATAATGGGGAGAGATTCGACATCGTTTGCTGTACGGCGGATGGCAACGAGGTGTATGATCAGGTGCTGCAGGCACAGCCGGATGTGTTGCTGATGGATGTTTTCATTACCAACGTAGACGGTCTGGAGGTATTAGAGCAGCTGCGGGAGAACCAGTCACTGGTGGATTTGAAGATTATTTTCTTGTCGACGGTGGGTTCGAGCCGGATCATCAATATGGCATTCAATCTGGGTGCTGATTATTATATGATGAAACCTTGTAATCCGAAGGTACTGGCAAAACGAATTATACAGATTGCAGACTTTGCAAAGGTTGGGGAGCCGATGGAAGGATGCGAAGATGAGGATACCAAACTGCCAGCCAACAATGAGTATGACTATGGTATGCATACGATGGAGAACGACGTAACGGAGATCATCCGTGAGATCGGTATTCCGGCGCATATCAAAGGATATCAGTACATACGTGAGGGCATCATGATGGCAGTCAATGATATGAATATGCTCAATTATATAACGAAGCTGTTGTATCCAAGTATAGCGAAAAAATACAAGACGACGTCCAGCAGTGTGGAGCGTGCCATCCGTCATGCGATTGAAGTGGCATGGGGAAGAGGCAAGATCGAAGTCATCGAGGATATGTTTGGCTATACGGTGAGTGCAGGAAAAGGAAAGCCGACGAATTCCGAGTTTATTGCCCTGATCGCGGACAAGCTGAGGATTGAGTATAAAATGCATGCAAGCTAAAAAATAAAATCCATGCAAAAGTTACGAAAGGAGATAAAGACGTGGCAACGGAAGGAACAAGAGAAGGTGGTTCCAGCATGAACAGAGGACAAGGAAAATATTTTGATCGGGAGAAACGACCAGGTGGAGGAACAAGATTCCAGAAATCCGATCGTTCCGGCGCACCGCGAGGTGACCGACAGGCAGGTGGAGACAGACCACCGCGTGGAAATGGAAACCGATCATATGGAGAGAAATCATACGGTGACAGACCATATGGAGACAGACCACCGAGAAATGAGCGTCCAAACCGAAACTACGGAGGTGCTCCTAAGTTTCCGAAAAAGGATGAGGATGAGGAAGACAGAGGCAGAAGAAGCAAGCCATCCCGTCCAAAGGAGAGTAAGCCGACGATCGCAATTCCGGACAAAAATAAAGTCCAGATGCGCTTAGAAAAGGAACAGAAATCGGTTAAGAAGAAGCAGAACAACAAAAAACGGGAATCCAGTCGTCCGCAGCCAAAGCAGAAGCGGTCAAGCAATATCAATTATACGAAGAACTATGCCAATGGCGCGTATGATGATTATGAGGATTTTGATGATTGGGAATAAAAAGGCAGGCACCATACAGCAGTTTGTATGGTGCCTTTTTGCGTGCTGGTATGTAGTGGTTTTACTTGTCTTGGAGAAATGAATGTGATATGATACTTTTATCTGTGGAATTTGTGATACACATGGAGGAACATTTTGGACGAGAACAATCTGGATAGTCTGTTGGATGAATTATCATCGATGGATGGAGAATTGAATGAGAATATTGATATAGATTCCGGCGTGGATGTCGATGCAGATGATATGGATGACATTTCTCTCGATGAACTGGATCATTTAGATGGCATGGATCTTGGAGATCTGGATTTCGATGATATTGATTTTGATGATGTTGATATCACGAAACTGGATGCCGGTGCCAATCCGGTCGTAAAGAAGAAGCCGCAGGAACAGGAAACGGACGATATGAGTCTGGATGCCCTGATCGAGAAGGCAAATCAGGAGAATGTGAAACCAGAACCACCACAGGAAGAGCCGTCGGTGCAGGCGGACAATACCGATGTTTTTGGAGAAGCAGACTTGCAGATGCAGGAAGATACCGCGTTGCCAGAGGGCGTGTTCGATGATGCTTTGTTTGGTTCGATGGATATGGGAATGTCAGAAGAACCAGAACTGTCAGAGAAGGAAAAAAATCCATATACGGCAGATGAGGATAGCCTGGATGCATTGTTGCAGTCCTCTATGGCAGAAAGTTTGTTGAACGGGGATCTGGCTGATATCGAGGATATTGGCGAAAAAACGGAGGAACCGGTAAAAAAGGTGAAGCAGCCGCGGAAAAAGGCAGAGAAGAAAAAAGCGGAAATCGAGGAAGAAGAGACAGAACATAAAAAGAAAACGATTTCTGAGATTCTTTTTGGTGAGCCGGATGAGGATGACTTAGAAGAGGAAGCTTTGTTCGAGGAGAAGAAAGCGAAGAAGGAAGCTGAAAAGAAGAAAAAACAGGCAGAGCGGGAAGCGAAAAAAGAAGAAAAGGACGCAGCCAAGCAGGAGATGCTTACTGCGAAGCAGGCGAAGGATAAAGCAAAGCAGAAGGAAAAAGCCGACAAAAAACGACAAAAAGATGAAGCCTATGCGGCAGAACTTGAAGCCGAAAAAGATCAGAAAAAGGTTTCGACACCGACCGTTATTGTCGTATTTGTTCTGTTTTTTGCACTTGCGGCAGGAGTCGTACTCGGTACGAATCAGTTTAACTATTCGCAGGTGATCAAAAAAGCGGCGAATTATTTCGAACGGCAGCGATATCGTCTGGCATATGACGAAGTATCTGGCGTGGAAGTCAAAGAAAAAGATCAGGATCTGAAAGACCGTATCTATACAGTTATGTATGTAGAACGGCTCTACGAATCCTATGAGAATAACATGAAGCTTGGCAGAGCGGACAAGGCACTCGATGCGTTGCTCCGTGGTATCCAGAAATATGATGAGCATTACGATGAGGCGGTAGAGCTTGATATCGTGAAGGATATCGACTCCTGCCGGGATAAGATTATCAATGCACTGTGGAATACATATGGTATCACCGAAGAGATGGCATACCAGATCTTAGCAATGGAAGGACAGGAATATACCAAAACCTTGTCGGAGCTTGGCGCAAAAGCAGCGGAGACAGAGACGCCGACCGATGCGCAGGGACAGTAATAAATGCAACTATTGACCGTATGAATGTGACAGAGGATGAGACGATGATAGCAATTTTAGATTACGATGCAGGCAACATTAAAAGTGTAGAAAAAGCAGTGCATTATCTGGGTGAAGAAGCTGTAATCACGCGGGATAAGGATCTGATCTTATCGTGTGACAAGGTGATCCTGCCGGGCGTGGGAAGCTTCGGTGATGCGATGGGTAAGCTGCGGGAGTACAAGCTGGATCAGGTGATCTACGATGTGGTAGATGCCGGGACACCATTTCTTGGAATCTGCCTTGGCTTACAGCTTCTGTATAAGACAAGCGAGGAAAGCCCGGGAGCAACGGGACTTGGAATTTTGGACGGCGAGATTTTACGGATTCCAGATGCACCGGATCTGAAGGTGCCACAGATTGGATGGAATTCTCTCGATATCACACCGGGCGCAAAATTATTTGCCGGTGTGGAGGAACACCCATATGTATATTTTGTGCATTCGTATTACCTGAAATCGAAGGACGAAGCAGATGTTGCAGCGCGGACACACTATTCCGTGGACATTCATGCCTCTGTGGAAAAGGGAAATGTATTTGCGTGTCAGTTCCATCCGGAGAAGAGTTCGACGGTAGGACTGAAAATATTGGATAACTTTATACACTTATAAGAGACGGGGAGGAAGAGAGTATGCATACAAAGAGAATTATTCCTTGTCTGGATGTCAACAATGGCAGGGTTGTAAAGGGTATCAATTTTGTGAATTTAAAAGATGCAGGTGATCCGGTTGCTGTTGGTGCTGCCTATGATAAGGCAGGTGCGGATGAGCTTGTATTTCTGGATATTACGGCATCTTCGGATTCGAGAAATATCGTGATCGATATGGTGCGGAAGGTTGCGGAGACCGTGTTTATTCCGTTTACCGTTGGCGGCGGTATCCGTACAGTCGATGATTTCAAGGCGATTTTACGTGAGGGCGCCGATAAGATCAGTATCAATTCCTCTGCCATCAATACACCGCGGCTGATTAGTGACGCTGCAGATAAGTTTGGCAGCCAGTGTGTGGTCGTTGCGATTGATGCGAGAAGAAGGGAAGATGGAAGCGGCTGGAATGTGTTCAAGAACGGTGGACGTGTCGATACCGGACTTGATGCGATCGAGTGGGCGATGCAGGCAGATAAGATGGGCGCAGGAGAGATCCTGCTTACGAGTATGGACTGTGATGGAACAAAGGCAGGCTACGACGTGGAGCTGACCAGACTGATTGCCGAAAATGTATCCGTTCCGGTAATTGCGTCCGGCGGTGCAGGAACGAAGGAGCACTTCTATGATGCACTGACAGAGGGAAAAGCAGACGCAGCACTTGCAGCATCCCTGTTCCACTACAAGGAGCTGGAGATCATGGATCTCAAAGCATATCTGGCGGAGCGTGGAATTCCGATGCGTATGTAGCGATATACGACGGTGGAAGAAGGACTTAAAACATGATAACACTCATTGAAAATGATATTTCTCTGGAAGAGTATCTGACACTTCGGGAGAAAGTTGGCTGGAAGAAACTGACAGACAAGCAGGCGGCACATGCCCTTGCGAATTGTCTGTATAAAGTAAAAGCGGTCGATGCGGACGGACAGGTCGTTGGTATGGGACGTGTCGTTGGAGACGGTGCCGTGGTCTGTTATATTCAGGATCTGATCGTGATTCCACAGGTGCAGGCACAGGGCATTGGCTCGCAGATTATACAGAAATTAAAAGCGTATGTGGAATCTCTGCGGGAAGAGGAAAGCACGATGATGCTATGTCTGATGTGTGCCAAGGGCAGAGAGCCATTTTATGAAAAACATGGATTTATGCAGCGACCGACCGATGCACTTGGACCGGGTATGATTCAGTATCTGACAGAAAAATAAAGAATAAAACAAAAAATCCTCCCATCCGGGAGGTTTTTTGCTTTCTATCGAACTATGAGATTACTCAGCAAGATATGGCTTTAACGCTGCCATGATATCTTCTGTATCCTTATCTGTATGTACATTTAAGTCGATTGGCTTGGAAATATCCAAACTGAAAATACCCATGATAGACTTTGCATCGATAACATAACGACCAGATACTAAGTCAAACTCAGCATTAAAACCGCTGATGTCATTTACGAAGCTCTTTACCTTATCGATAGAGTTGAGAGAAATTTTAACCTTTAACATATAGAAACCTCCTTGTATATTATGAAAGCGAAAAATAATCTCAAAAATATATCTTTCGCACTTTTTTTATCTATGTTACTATAATAAAAGTTTACACTATAAAAGTCAAGAATCAGCAGGAGAAATTTGCGTAAAATGTATGTGAATATTTTAAATAAAAAAGTAGCAGTTTGCACACTTGGATGCAAGGTGAATCAATATGAGTCAGACAGTATGATGGATATTTTGAAGAAAAATGGATGCGAGATTGTACCATTTTCACAGTTTGCAGATGTGTATATCGTCAATACGTGTTCGGTCACGAATATGGCGGAGCGAAAGTCGAGACAGATGCTGCACCGCGCGAAAAAGAAGAACCCGGAGGCGGTCATTGTGGCAGCCGGATGCTATGTGCAGGCAGCCGAGGAAGCGTTGGCAAAGGATCTAGGCATCGATATTCTGATCGGAAACAACTGCAAGAAGGATGTTGCCCGTATCTTAAGTGAATATTATGAGGATACGTCCATGCATGAGGTTGTGATCGACATCAATCACACGAACGAATATGAGGAAATGACGCTCATAAAGCCGAACGAGCGATGCCGTGCCTATGTCAAGGTGCAGGACGGCTGTAATAATTTCTGCACGTATTGTATCATCCCATATACACGTGGCAGAATCCGCAGCCGGAAGCTTGCGGATGTCGTGCGGGAGGTAGAAGGGCTGGCAGTAGAAGGCGTACAGGAAGTCGTGATTACAGGAATCAATTTATCTTCCTATGAGGATGAGGATGGTGCATCGCTGCTGATGCTGTTACAGGCAGTTGCCAAAGTGAATGGTATTAAGCGTATCCGGATGGGATCGCTGGAGCCGCGTGTGATCACAGAGGAATTCCTGGATGGTATCACAGCGCTTGATAAGGTGTGTCCGCATTTCCATCTGTCATTGCAGAGTGCCTGCAATGAGACGTTAAAGCGGATGAACCGGAAATATACAATCGAAGAATATATGGAAAAATGCGAGATGATCCGCAGGGCATATGATCGTCCGGCGATCGCGACAGATGTGATTGTAGGATTCCCGGGGGAAACCGAGGAGGAATTTGCAACAACGGTGGCAAATCTGGAGAAGCTGAATCTCTATGAGATGCATGTATTTAAATATTCAAAGCGGAGCGGCACGATCGCAGCGACAATGGAGCATCAGGTGAGCGATGCAGTGAAGGAGAAGCGAAGCAATGTGCTGTTAGAGCTGACGGCGAACCAGAAGGCAGCATTTGAAGCACAGTTTTCCGGAGAGCTGCTTCCGGTGCTGATGGAGGAGTATGACTGTATCGATAAGGATGGAAAGCCGGCGTATGTCATGAAGGGACACACAGATCGTTATATCCTTGTGAAGCAGGAGACGACAAGAGAAGTCTGCGAGCAGAGTGTCAATACATTCGTGGATATTTTGTACCGGCCGGAGAAGTCGAAATAAGGATGTTGGATCATGGCATATGGACGTATATCTTTACGAAAATATGCCATGAATTAAAAAAAATTAAAAAAATTAAAAAAAGTTGTTGACAACATGTTATATATTTGTTATAGTAACAAAGGTTTCAAGATGGTTCGTTGGTCAAGCGGCTAAGACGTCGCCCTCTCACGGCGAAAACAGGGGTTCGATTCCCCTACGAACTGCTCCTTAGATTTCTCTGAAACGCCTTAAATACTAGGCTTTCAGAGATTTTTTATTTTTTCTGATTTGTTTACACTTGTTTACACTTTTTAAATGCACACATTTTTATTCGCAGCATGTTCAAGTTTGTTTTCAATTACACTATCTGTATTCTGATCAAAACAGTAATTGTTCAAACTTGTCTGTTCATCTTCATGACCAGCTTGCTCTCGAATAGTATTGATATTTATCTTTTGGTCGAATAACGAAGATATATATGTTTTTCGTATCTTATGACTACTTTTCTTCATCACGCCAGCTTCAACACATAAGTCAGTCAAATATTGACTAAAAGCAGAAGTAGTACCACGAACACATCCTTGACTTTTAATAAATATAAAATCTTGGTCATAATATCCATATTCCATATTTGTTTTTTTAATCTGTCGTAAAATCTTTTTAGCAGAATCATTGAGATAGACTTTACGATCTCCTGCAACAGATTTTGTGTATGGAACAATTGTGTAACCATTAGAAATAGATTTTAATTCTCCATCAATTTCTTTAATTGTATAATCTTCAACTTCCATACGTTGAATATGAATATAGTTATCTTCAACATCAGACCATTTAATTGCACAAATTTCTGAAATACGAAGACCTAACTGAAAATTTAATAAAATCATCAATGGAGTAGTGCACCAAGGATGTTCTGCAATTTTCTTTTTTGCAGTATCACATATCTTTTTTTGTTCATCAACAATAAATACCTGAGTGTTACTTTTGGGTTTTTCTTTACGTGTAAACAAATTAGATTTAATTCTTACTCTGCGAAATGGATTATCTTTTAATAAATTCAATTCTGGTTCACATGCATAATCTAAACACTGTCTCATAATAATCGACATATTATAATACTGCTTTTTTGTCAGCGAATATTTTTTAATTATATTATGCGCCCATTCATTAAGAGTAAGATAAGTCAAATCCACTAATGCGACTTGTGTGATGCTAGTATTTTTATAATATTTATCCCAATCAACTAAAATACGTCTAGCATAAGATGTGGCATTGGTTTGAGAAGCCTTATATTTGAGCCAGAGAGGGAAAATAGTTTCAAGGGTATAAATATTCTCCTTGATGTATTTTTCGTCCTCTACAGCCGAATATGAAGCTATAATGGCATTTTCTAAGTCGTGTAAGTGTGTTTTCGCAATTAACCTCCTTCCTGTTTTTTTAGATGGATCAAGAATAGTTGTTTTCCAACGTCCATCTTTGTCTTGAAAAATTTTGTACTGATGTTGAGATAATAATCTCTGTCTTTCTGTTTCTTTCATTTTATTTCGTACATCATCAAGGTTAATCATACCTTGTTGCTGTAGAAATATCAACATATCGTTTGAATTTATATCGTTAATTTGTATCACTCCTTAAAAAAAATAAAAAAGAAAAATTAGAAAAAAGAAAAAATATATATAACTAAACTCGAATATGGATTTTAGCGGAACATATGATTTATATGGCGTCGTAGCTCCTACAGCAATGGTTGCAAATTATGTCGTGTTTAATGTTCCGTTTAGGACACAAGACTATAACATTTCTATAAATACGCTATACTTCCAAAACATGAGTGACAACAATGTTAAAGATGATTTTGAAATATTTGTTAATGCTTTTTCGATATCTTTATGGTCAAGAAAAGATTATCAACTAGGTGTCCGTGCAATGTATGCAAATATAACATTTCAACGTAATAGGTAACTATGCGTAACCATATACTCGTGTAACAATATTACACCCTGAATAATTGTCACCCACACTATTTAATGCAGCGTAATAATAGCCAACGCCAACTGATATTTTGCTGCCGTTTGGTGTGTACGATCTTGTAAATATCAATACTCCTTTGCCAGCAGCATTTATGTCATACTCATCACTTCAGTAGGTGAAGTTGTAGGAATTAATCCTGTTGAACACCTTATGTTTGATGGAATCTCTGGTGCGTAAATTATTTCATAGTATAAGTAATTGCTAAGAGAATCGCTAAGGCTAAGATCACCAGACGGAAGTGCAGATAATGTTCTATTTAATAATTGTGTTTTTCTTAAACCCGTATTCGAGTTTAACTATATGTATTTTTAAACAATAGGGTAGTACAAAAATTGTACCACCCTGAAATTTAGTATTGACACAAATTAGTGAATAAGTGACATCCAAGTATTGTATCCAACAACTCCATCTACTGTAAGTTGATAATCACGCTGGTATCTCTTAACAACTGCTTCGAGATTTGCATCGAAGACACCTGGATTAGTAAGTACACAAGCATATCCTTTGAGCATCAATAGAATCTGTAATGCTGTGACCATGTACTGTGTTTCGCCCTTTCGAACATAATGATTGCCAAGAGCTGCCTTAGAACCAGATCCCCAGATTCCATCAACTGCAATTCCTTTCTTGTAATCAAGATTGATTGCAGTCTGTAAAACCTTAACGCCTGCCTTCTTTGTTTTGTTACCACGAATACCATCAGCCACTAATCCAGCATCAGCAAAATTATGAGCATGAATCTGACCTGCTTTAACAATTTCAACTTTACCAGCTACGTTTGGAACTGGTTGAACCTGTGGAACATTTGGAACGCTTATCTGACCATTTACGATGGCAGAGTAAGGATAATTCTGACCAGGGCAAGCTGTAGAACCAACATCTCTGTGTCTCTGAACAACTGAAATACCATACTTGGACTTCAAATAATTGACAAGTTCAATAATTGCATTCTTCTGTACATCTGACATAGATTCATGCTCAAAGTTTCCTTCAGCACAGATGCCAAGAGAGTTATAATTAGATCCCGAAGCATGAGCACCAATTGCCCACTCAGGTCTTCCACGATAAACCGAACCATCCTTACGGACATAGAAGTGGTAGCCAATTCCTGCCCATCCTTTGTTCTTATGAACACGATGGATATCTTCAACTGATCCATTCATAGCTGCATGGTGAAGAATAATTCTGTATGTAGATGCTCTTTTTGACATCGTTCCAAAAGATAAATTTGTTTCAATAATATTCATAAATTTCCTCCTTAAATAAAAAAATAAAACAACGACAAAAAGACCTGTTACATAAATAACAAGTCAAAAATTTATATAAATCCTTCTTAAAAATTTAAAAAGGAATTGTATTCAAATATGTATACTAAATTGTGTGAGTATTTCTAAACTCGAATATGAATAACATTATATTATCATATCCATCAATGGATATAGTATCATTAATAACGAATTATGTAACAAATGATAATCTGCCCTTATATTCACTTCGAGTATTCATTTTAGTGTCTTCACAAGGAACATATCAAGCAATAATATGCAGAAGTAATACTACATGGTTTAGCGGAATCATAATTCCTGCGACATCTCAAGAATCTAACAAGTGGGTATTCAACGCAATCATAGGATCGCCTGGAACATACTCATTGTTTTAGCCTTATTAGCGAAACATTAAAACATGAGTAATAAATAACTTTTGCTTATTGCTTTTGTTGGTGATTGTTAATGTGCCTGTATTAAAAGTAGTATTAAACGATCCGCCCCACTCAGTATCGGATGTCATATATTTGATAGTTCCTCCAACAAGTGGAATTTTAACACTCTGTCTATAACTGCCATATCCAAAAAACATAATTTCACAAAATTGATATGACGTACTTATACCATAATCGAAACTGGCTGAACTCAATGGTTCAATCGTTACGGCTTGATTTCCGATTCTTGTAGATTTTATTGCCATAATATTCGAGTTTAACTATACTTACCGCCAATTCAAAAATATTTAGTATACATATATTTAATTGTTTTAAGCCACTTTTTTATGTTCCAACTTAATCAAATCATCGTCAATTGTACAATATCTCATCGTTGTATCTAAACTTTGATGACCAAGAATCTTTTGTAGTGATTGTACAGCCATACCTTTGTTAAGTGCATTTGTGGCAAAAGTACGTCTGAATCTATGTGGGTGTGCATTCTCCACACCTGCTTTCTTTGCTATAGATTTCACTATTTTTTCGATACTCTGTTTAGACCATCTATTGCCAAAACGATTAGTAAAAAGAATATCACTAGGGTATTTTCGGTTCATTATATATTCCTGTAAATATAACATAGCTGTATCAGAAATATAAACCTTACGCTCCTTATTACCCTTACCATGCACAATACATTCTTGTTTTACAAAGTTCATGTTTTTTAAATCAACACCGATAACTTCACTCACACGACAACCTGTTGTAAGCAAAAATTCAATTAGCGCACGGTCACGTTGATAATCTCTGGTTTGACTTGCAGCATTTTTTAGTTTTTCTACTTCTTGATCCGAAAATGGTGGCTTAACTTCAATCTCGGATTTAATTTTTTTGATTTTGAGCATAGGACTTTTATCAATATATTCTTCACGAACCATCCAACTAAAGAATGATGACAAATTACGTCTACGATTATCAATAGTAATCTTTTTAATACCTCGTTCTTCTTGGTACTTCCCAAGATGGTAGCGAATATCATTTGTCTTCATTTCGGTCAGATTCTTATCTACATCCGCAAGCAACATATCAATAGCGAGAGAGTATTGATCTAACGTCTGTTCAGATTTACCTTCTAACCGCAATGAAGCAATAAATCGTTTCTTCAAATTCCCATTTGTATTGTCATAAAATCCAACTTCATAACTTGTCTCTCCAACATGATACTGAGTAAACATCTTTGTAAGTACATTGCCCAACATCAACATTTGAGACTTACTTAAATGTTCTTCCATCGTATTTAATAATTCCTCTCTAAATCTTTCGTCTTTATCCATTTTTCACAACCTCCTTAAAAATAATTTTTATATGGACGGTTCTTTATTCTCTATCTGAACGCTAAAAATATTAAAAATGGAAAAATATGGAAAAATTTAAAGAGGAAAATAGAAAGTGTCATATATTCTAAACTCGAATAAAGTTGGAGTATATGCAGACAAACTATATGATTTACAAGTAGGACTGGTGCTAACAAGTCCCGCTGTCGTGTATCTTGTCAATGACAATGTTAACGCTACAGGTAATATATCTGTGTTATTTGATAATTTCACATTCTTCCTCACGAGTGGAGGGATAGGTCAAAATAATACGCATTATCTTCCCAAAGGAGCAAAAATAACGTCAATTACAAATTTGAATCAGGCAAGGTATTATTATTTGACGTAATAGATAAAAAATCAAAAAAATATAATGCCACTATTAACACTCATATATATATTAGTAATCGACAATAAACTTAATGTTGTAACGAATCGAAAAGTTAAATGGATTGCATATTATATATGATATCAGCGATTCAATATTCGACCAGCAGCAACTCTGAGAGAGACTGTTCCTTGAGTAATTGCCCCATAAACGTATACTCCTACACTATCACTATTTTGATCCCATTGTGGTACACAAATACTTGTTCCACCGTCAAAAGACAAAACCGTTACGCCAAGCACAAATTCTCCGCTATTTAGTGTGACTTTTGTTGAATAATAACCCGTCCCTGAACTTTGCGTTATCGGAGAAATTGCAACGGATCGAATTGCTATATCTTGTGCTGTAAGCATATTCGAGTTTAGCGTAGATAATGCACCTGTGACAGTTCCATCTCCAAGCGAAGAAATATCCGTCGTTCCCATCTTAGACAGCAACCATCGAACGTTTTTGAAGATAGTAGAAACCTTACTAAAAATCGAAGCATGTGTCTCTCCACTTTTCAGCAATGATGGTGCCGTAGAATCGCCTGTTGTTGAATCGTTAGATGTAAATTTTACTGTATTCTGGTAACTGTCGCTCCTAACATTCATAAGATTAACAGTCATTGCAGAACTTCCATCGTATTGTATAGCTTTTGTAACAATCTCATCTCTGAAATACAAATCATTGTACGAGTTAATGGGAGATGCAATTGTCAGTTTGTTTGATACTTTAGCTGATGTACTAGCACTTCCTGCACTTGTAGCATATTTAACACTTTTATTAGCATCAGTGGTGTTATCAACATTTCCAAGTCCAATATCTTCCTTTGAAATAGTAACTTGTCCTGTTTTATAATCTGATTCAGCACTGCCACGAACACCAATAACACCACCATTTTTGTTCCATTTTTCACGTTCGGAAGCGGTAATATGTATAGTATCATTCCCTGTATGGGTATCAAGTTCTGTTTGATTAGCTTTCGTTCCGATTGCTTTATTCAAAGCTTCTTCCGTAGATTTACTTTTCGAAATTGCGTCTGATACTTCTTTTAGTGTATCCATAGTTTCGGGTGCACCATTGATGAGATTTGCAATTTTTTGATCCGTATATTTATTTGAGTTCGCATATGCAACATCAATTGCTTTTTGCTGTGCAGTTGAAACAGGTTTATCTTTGTCTGATGTATTATTTACGCTACCAAGACCAAGATTGCTTGGTGTAATATTAATATCACCTTCACGATAATCAGTTTCGGCATTACCTTTTACACGAGAGAATACAAATTTTTCTCCTTTAAAGAATACTTTTTTTGCCATATTTTTATTTCCTTTCTGAAAAATTGTATAAAAAGAAGACGGTTATTATTACCGCCTTATTAATGCTTCACTAAAACAGTATTAGAATCAGGTGTGATCTTGTTATAGTCCGTCTCTGTCTTTATAACTGCGTTCACAGCACCAACTTCCGATGCCGTGTAGCTTGGTTTTGTACTCAACTTTGCCCACGCATATACATCCTTTGCATTCCTTGAATCTGTCAATCTTGAATCTGTATTTTTAACATACCCAATATCATCAGTAAATTGACTAAGCTTAGAATAAGTAGTATCCGTAAACTTTGCATTTGCTGGCACATTGCTGTTTACAGTATGTCCATTGACAGTAGAAGCGTTACCACCATTTGCAAGCATACTCGTAGGAAAATCTGTAATATCTGATTTACTATGTTTGTGACTTTTCTTCGCAAAATAAGAGAAGATGTTATCAATCGTACGAGATAAACCAGAATTTGTTAAAACACTCATAAATACCTCCTTTATATTATTTGACAAAATAAATTGTTCCATTATTTTTCTCAATCGTTGATAACTGGTCGTATTCTTGTTGCGTAAACAAACGTGTTTTATTATTCAGTTTTGTATCAATTGTGTTGTATAATGTTGTTGTTTTATCCATATAAGATTTTGCGGAATCCATATACTTTTTTGCATTAGCTTCTGCCGATGAAGCAGATGCCGCTTTTTGCGACGAAATGCTTTCACTTGATTTGGCATTCACCTCGGATTGTGCAGCATGTGTTTCTGACATTTTTGCAACAGAAGCCGATTTCTCTGCTGCATTTTTATAAGATAAAGCATTTGATTCACTAGACGCACTTTTTTGTTCACTTGCTTTCGCATTAATTTCGCTTTGCTTTGCATTTTTTTCAGATGCGAGTGTATTAGTTTCACTTACTTTTGCTGCATCTTGTGAATTTTTTGCTTGAGTTGCATAAGTTTTTGATTCATCATATTTAGAAGTAATATCTAAGAGAATATCTGAAAAAGTAGAAAAGTCACTAGAACTCTCTACATCATCCATCGTGACAGTGGATTTGTCTATATTAATATAGCCAGTAGTAGTACAAATAATTGCCTTCGTAGATGTATCAAAAAGTTGTAACTGATATGGAATCCTACGACCAGCAATAACTGTAATGTTCCGATCAAGATCAATTACTACTTGATTATTCTGTATAACACATGATTTCATGATCACTGTGTTGTCAGGCTTTTTTAGTTCCAAACTTGCCGATATATTCTCAAGAGTAATAGGAGTTCCTGCACGTGTAACAATTATATGTGCTTGACGACCAACATCATATTGTTTTGCATATATTTCCTCATATACTTTGGTATCGAGGATGTCAATATATAATTCTTGAATATCCTGCATTTAAGACCTCCTTTCATTTACCAATCAATTTTGCACCAATTAATATAAATCACTTCTGTTGTGTCTAATTGGCGATTTAATACTGCATATACTTTTCCATTGGATATCGTTGTTCCCTCAACGTGAGCGTTACATGTATTTCCATCTACATTCGTTACAAAATATACTGCCCTGGCTGAAGCTGTTACATTAGATAATTCAACAGAAGTGCCACCAGCTCCCTTACAAGCACAAGAACCAGTTCGAACTCCTTTAATCAATGTTGCATTTGTTCCACATTGAAATTTTGATACATTAAGTCTTGATGTTTGTATTAGATTCGAAGCAGTTAAATTAGGAGTCGATATTACACTCTCATTTCCTTGAACATTAATATCCTCTGTATTCACGCCAGTACAATTTATGTATCCACCAGCTTTCGTACCAGTATAGCTCAGATCAGTTCCAAGTGACCATCCGTATCCACGATCGCCTTGTTGATTATAAATTGACAAAGAAGATGGCGTAATTTTTACGTTACCGTAAGCACTCCCTTCTTCTGTATGTCCGTTATCACCATATCCATAAGATAAACTAATAATTGCATCACTTTCATTTGTTTGGCTATCGCCAATATTTAGAGTTCCACCTGTGATATTTGCTTTATTCATTATAACAGTGCCATCAGGAGTCACGTTAAAATTATCTGATTTAATACTGATATTTTTACCAGACAGATTAATCTCACCACCAGATAAAAAGTTGATTGTCTCTTCAGCGGTTAAATTGATGCTATCAGCACCAATCTGTACCACAGTACCTTCATTTACGTCAGCACCAAGTTTAACTGTAGCAAGTCTGCCGTTATCATCAACCTTCAAAACGATCTCGTCATTTAGCTGAGAAATTGCACTAGAAACGCCTGAAATTGCCTCGTTTGAGGTTATATCCAAGCCAGAACCATCCCCACGTAAATGAAGCCTCCCTTTGGTGTCTACCCATAGTATTTTTCCGTTATTATTTGACAATGAAATCAGTGTTTCATCGTTTGGGTTTACCACAAAAGAATTAGTTCCATTACTGATTGATAATCCATTTTTGTCGAATTTCAACGAACCTCCATCATTATAAATTCCAAGAGCTTCACCAAGCAAAAGTTTACCAATAATTGTTTCACCAAGTACACCATAAGCAGACAACATATTACCTGGATGTTTTGGATCTTCATAATGGATTTTTCCGATTGCAGCTTTCACGGTCTTCCAATTATCATCTGTGATAGCAAGTGTGTTATTTACAACCTTTAATTGTTCTGGCTCATATTCGCCAGTTATATCATCATAAGTTCTAGCAAGGAGTCCATGATTGTCATACGTAATGCTTTGACTATCTGAATCCCGAATGGCAACAGCAGTAGCATTCATCCCATGTTCAACCCATTCCGATACAGTTTTTCCTGTTTCTTGTGCATTCTTTGCTTGTCTTTTAACAGACTCGTAACTACCAGCCATAGACTTGGCACTATCTAATACTGATTTGATATCCGATATGCCATCGGAGACTTTCAAAACAGAAGAGAAATCACACGAGATTTTAGAAAAATCAGAATCTTTGATTGTGTAATTGAGTAATCTTAATTTATAAATATCATCATCACAAATCACACGAATCCAATTGCCACATATCCATTGGTCTAATACATCTTTGAACTCATTAATTGTCCATATGTTACCAACATCAGTTGACAGATCTACTTGTAATTCACTTGCCTTTACAATTTCCTTTTGTGCAACTTCTAACAATTCTTCAGCTTTTGATAATATCTCTGAGTTAGATAATCCGTCTGAAATATAATTGTCATTCTGATATGTGTCTTCACGTCTATATAAACAATATTCACTATATAAGTCTTTACCAAGATACTTCTCAAAATTGAGTTCTGATTGAATATTATCACGTTGTTTTTCGTATTTAGCTTCTTTGTCCTCTTGTTCTTTTATCTGTGCTTCACGAACTTGAATTTCTTTATCAACTTCTAATTTCTTGTTGTAATAAACAAGATAGATAGAAGTATAAAACTCATGATTTGGATCTCCAACTCCTGAGTCAATTAACATATCAATGCAACTCTGATATGCATCGGAGAATGAAGATAAGCGATTCAACCCATATTTAGTCCAATCGTATTCCTCATCGGACATATCTTGTTTATCAAGAATCTTTTGAATCTTCTGTGTAATAAATGTCTCATAATCATCTGTGATTAGAAGCGTAATATCAGAACCATTGATCGCAGTATCATTTTCATCATCAACAGATGTAACTTTGAACCGACCATTCCATACTTGATTACTATATGTAGAAGACGCAATTTCAACTTTATATCCTGCTGACATGTAGATATCTGCCATGCTTTTAACTGCATTATTTACAGTTGTCACACCAGCAACACGCAAATTCTGCACTGCAATCATTCCGAGATTATCAGCAGTCAGTTTTGCCAATTCTTTATTAGCATCCGTATCATCTGTCTCAGGAGAAGGCATCATACTAGAAGTAAGATATAAAATCTGGTCAATCGTATCATATAAACCATTCATAATTTCCTTGTATGGTTTCCTTTTTGATTCGTATAATTCTTGATAGGCATTGATTTGATCTATTAATTCTTTAGACATATCCTCTGTCTGAAACGCAGCAAAACGATTAATGTATTCTGTTCCGTTTGGATTCACCGCACGAATAGCAGCATTAATAACATCGTCTCCACCTTGGATACGGAAGGTGTTTTTTACTTCATCGTCTTTGGTTGTAACTGTAATGCTATCTGATAGATTATCATTAGATACAGGAACATTGAAATATTCACCATAACCCCTTGTCATAGTTGTCCTACATTTAGAACAAACAGTTTCATTTTCTGCTCTGTGACCACATTTAGGACAGGAATTTTCTAAATCATAAATACTAATGCTACGATCATACGAATCCACCCATACAAGACAGTTTAATTCATCTGCTAAATCCCCAGTTAAAAAATCATAAATTGATTTATCATTAATTGAGAAAGAGCGTACTAATTTGCATAAACTCGCATCTACATGTTTTATCTTGTAATGTGGTGCTTTAGATAGAACACGACCAAGCAAGGAACTTGAAATATCTGTCGGATCATAAATATATGCCATCTTATAAGCATCTCTGGCAATGTCATCTTCAGTGTTAATTTCGATATCATATAGCATTGTTTGCGACAATTCTGCAATACCGAGATTGCTACCAGTGATGGTTTTTACTGTCTCATTTGTTTGGGTTTTATCTATTGAAATCTGAAAATATTCATTATATTCAGGAATATAAATAACTTTTAGATCTTTAATTTGATCCCATAATGGAGTCGCTATACCGTTTACTTCTTTATAAACCTTGAAACTGCATTCATTTTTATTGTACATATCAGGTGTAATCGACCACTCTGATATTGGATAAATTGCGCCTATTTTATGTTTGTTGCGGTGACATAGAACAACGGTGGGAGTTACCACATTATTATTCATGTCAAGAATAGGATATACCATTAGATTCCCACCTTCCTTCTAAGTTCATATTTGATTTCAATGTCACATGGAATATTTACACGAAACGTATTTACAGTAGATTTTACCGAGGTATAGATTTTTGGAAAAGAAAAATTGAAATCTTCCATAACATCATGAGATGAGAGAGAAGAAGTAACGACTTGCATATTGTTAATTGAGATAATTTCTCCATTGGAACAATTATTAATACGAGTAGTACGTTCTTTATTATTAAAAGAATAAGAGAGTGCTAAATCACCAGCTTGCTTGCATTTAATTATCACATCAATTGGTGATGAACCTGTCTTCGATGATGTATCGTTGATAATAAATGATTCATCCGCAGACAATGTTTTATTGATTTTTCTTTTAGTGTAACCAATTTGGGAGTCAGTTGTAACAGTGAATTCAAGTCCAATTACACGAGTTCCTAACTCAATTTTATTCATATCTATTTTAGCATTGTATTCAACTGTATCATCAAGTGAATTAATAAATGCAAACCTATGATATCCATCCTCACGGCAAAACCAGCGTGATACTGCTTCAAGTAAATCATCATCAAAATCTTGCATTTGACAATTCTCAAAATGTCCCACTTGAAAAGTAGTGATGAGAAATTCTGAAGATGTACTGCCTGTGAAATAATTTTTGTACGAGTTGGATGATTGAAAAGTAGAAAAATCTGTTTTGGAAATAGTAGAGCTGTCCGTAGAATTGTTCGAGGTAATGTCGCATATTTTTAGATTAAAATCTGAACCATAGCGTCCATCAAAAATAAAATCGTCTTTCATATCATATCCTTTCCAGGCTATGATAGAGATTTATTAAATTCTGTAATAGCCTTATTTGTTGCCTTTTTGTATTTGCCTTTTTCCTTGGCATAAAATTTCTTTTGTTTACTAATTAATGTCTCATAAAGAGAACATAATTTTTTTGCTTTTTCAATTTGAGCCTTTAATTCTTGTTCATATGACTGGAAAGAAGCAATAGTCTCTTCATTGTGAATGGTACTCATCTCATTTACTTTCCACTGTAATTCCGCATTTTCCTTTCTCATTGCTTCATTTTCCACACGTAATCTATCCACTTCATCGCTAAGTAGACGAATCTTTTTATCCTTTTTATCTTCCATTTATTCTTTTACCTCGTTTTTCTTGAAATTAAAAAAGAAGCATAGATAAGTTCTATGCTCCTTGAGATTATGCCTGTTTATATGTTGCTAAAATGCTGTTCCGCTTCCTTCGTTCATATTTCATACCCTCCTTGAGAAAATTTCCCATTTCCTTATGATAATATATGCAAGAGCATTTGTCAAGTGAACTCTTTTATTTATTATCGACAACAGTTCCTTTGTTACTAAGTGTTCTGACTCCATCTGCAAATAAATCTTCATCTTCGATAGATCTATCGTGCCATATCTCATACAATTCTATAACATTAGTATAATATTTTGAAGGAGACAATGGATTCTTTACAGCTATGTTATAATATAACATTTGCACCAAATCAATATAAGTTTGATGTAATGATTTATATACTACGCTTTGATCTGCTACGTTATGAGTAAAATGCAATGCAAAATATTCCATATTATTTAATACACGAAAAACCAAACTACCAAAAAATGTCGATAAGATAGGTGTATCTTCTTCAATAAAATTATTATTGTATTCTTCATTTTTTCTTCGTCTTTATTACAATGATGTTTGTATGTATTAATAACATCATCACTAATTCCCAAATGATATATTGCATTAGCCTTTATAACCACATTAAAAAATTCATCACTAGATTGTATATCTTTTAATTTTTGTTTATCATCTTCAGTAATATACAACTCTAATTCCTTTTGATCAAAATGTTTCATATTATGTCTGTCGATTTTTGTTATTATGGTGTTGATATCAGAATTATTATAAATATATCTAATTGGAGCCATATAAAATAATATATTGTCCTTATAATATTCTGATAAATCAACTGCTTTCTGAACACGTAGTACATCTATATTACGTCTGCTATCAACATAAGATAAATAATACTGCCATACCGCAATAACTACACCACTAATGACGAAAACTGCACTGACAATTTGTGACGTATAATATAATAACTCAATTAATTTCAAATCAGTTGGTTTAAGCAACAGTATAGCAATTATCACTATTAGTATTAAAGCCGATGATATGATTGCTATCGTCATAAATTTTCGATGATTTAATATCCATTCTTTACATTTCTCCGAGCGTGTTTGTTCTTGCATTACATATGTCCCCCTAAGTGTCAAAATATAATATATTATTATATACCAATAATTGACAGAATTCTATCAGAACATACGTTTATACAATATAGGAGAGTGCCGAAACACTCCCCATAAAATTAGAATCGGTTTATGTCTTTGATACTTTTTCCTGCAACTAAATCAACTGTAGCTGCTTGAAGTACCTTTTGTACTTTAGAATAGTCTTTAACCACACCGATAAGAGCTTGTGCAAACTGATCTGGATTCTGAATACCATCTAACTTGATGTCACCAATAGATACAGTTACATCGCCACCACGATTAGTAGTAGCAAATGTATTCATAGTTGGCATTGCATTTTGATAGAACTTCTCCGGGTTCTGTTTTGCAATATTCCACAGATTATCAGTCATTTCACGAGTAAATACAGTTGTACCACGAGTGATTGGAGTTAAGATACTACCATCAGAACGTCTGATAATTTCAGCACCTTCTTCTTGTGTCCAAGCTAAGTGATCGTAAGTTGCTTCCTTTAGACCATTCTTATAGCCAATCTGATTACCTGTAACCCAACCATTACCGCCAGCACGTTTACCTCTAATAATTGCCTGAATATGATATGGATAAGCACGACCATTAACGATTTTATCAATCTCAAAGTAATCTGGTTTGAATCTGTTGACATTACCTGTTGGAGCAGTACCATAAGAATCATAATACCAATTACCTGTTGCATTAACTCTTGTTCCGACATTCGGTGATGCCTTTGGTGCTTGTGCAGAAGAATTATTGCTTGTGTTTGCTTTCGGAGTTGCATGTGGTTTAGATGCTGTTGAACTAGAACCATTTGCAACACCATTTGGATTATTTGCAGTTGCTATATTTTTATTCGCTTCTGCTTGTGCAATTTTAAGCATATTGTCGATTGTGACTTGGATGCTATTGATTGCAGACTGCACAGTTGTAGCGTAGGTATCAAATTTACCTGTGAAACCTGAAATAACTGTTCCTGCATCGTTCCATATAGTCTTCATCTGATCGGATATTGTGTATCCTACATCAGAAGTAACAGTTGTAATCGTATCACTGATAGAGGATTGATTTTCATTGACCACACCAATTAACTCTTGAATGAGTATCTCGGTCTGCTCAAATTTTTCATCAATCTTATCGGAATACTCTTGGTACAAGTCGTCAAGCATTTTCTCTTGATCTTCGATGTACTTGTCGTACTCGGCATCAGAAAGTTCCTGCTTTTTTGATTCAATATCAACTTTGATTTGTTGTACTTTCTTTAGTGCTTCTTCCGAATTATCATTTTCATAAACACTTGCCTCTTTTTCAAGTGTAGCCAAATCTTTCGTTTTGCTGGCAATATCTTTTTGATATTCATATAAGTCCTTGGTCGAAGAGAGTGCTTCCTTTTTCTTATCTATGAGATCTTGTAGAACTTCTAAAACAGCATCATATCCATCACGAGCAAGGTCAATCATGGATTTCTTTTCATCGTTAGCTGAAAGTATAACATCTCTCTGCGCCTTAATGAGTTCTTCTTTTCGATCAATCAAATCCTTATTCGCTGGATCTTTCGCAATGTCTGCTTCAATCTTCTTAATCTCACTAGCATATTTCTCAGCTTGTGACATGTAAATATTATACTTAGACGCATAATTACCAAGCTGTGCAAGACCTTCATTTGTAAGTCCTCGATTCAAGTGACCATCGGTTAGATTGTCCCTATCTTCGAGTAGACTTTGTACAAACTCAATTTCGTCTGCAATACCTGTGATTTTATCCTGAACGAGATCGAATAAATCCCAATCAGCCTGACGTATATTATTATAGAACTCTTGAATTGACTTGTTGGATTCTACAATAGAACCGTTGACTTCATCAATCTGCTGTTTAAGATCATACCATGCTTCTGAATATTCTGTTACCTTACCTGTATTCACAAGTTCGTTCAACTCAGAAACCATTTGATCTCTTTGCTGAACTAAGAGTTTGTTATTCTCATTCTCATTTTGAAGCATTGCTTCGTAGTATGATTTTGAGATAATACGACCTTTTGTTTCAGCATAGTCCACCAGCTTATCAAGAATATCATTGGTATCCGTGAATACCTTCTCCATATCTTCAAACTGCGTTACTATGTTGTCGAATTTCTTTTGCGCTAGTTCAGAGAGCGATATATTAAGTTCTTGGATTTTGTCTTGTAGCTCTACAGCTTTTTCGTACCAATTCTGATAATCCTGCACACGATTGTACAAATCTTCATCAGTGATATCCTCAATATTTATTTCTCCGTTACGAACCTTCCGTTTGTAATCTTCGGACAATGCAACACTGTCTGCCTGTTGTAAATATCTCTTATATCCCTGTGTAGCCCATTCGATTTCGTCTGCTGTTTTAGCAATCTCATCATTTAGGGCAGTGGTGCGAAGTGTCCATCCAGAGAATGTATTTTCCTCTGTTTTATTCAGACGAGCAATAGCTTCTTCGCAACGATTTATTTTAATCTCAATCCAATCTATCGTCTCTAAAAATTCATCCGCTTTATCCTGTGCGCTTGAATCATTTGAACCACTTGAGTTAGAGCCTGAACTAGAACCGCTAGAACTATGTCTATTCGTCCAATCGTTATTTGTCCCACCTATAATAGTAGTCTTTGAACCAGTTGATTTACTATAGGCATGTGATAGTAATGTACCATTGACAAATCCACCACCAATAAGTTTTCCACGAATACCACCAATACCGTTTAATAGTTTCTCAGTATCAATATGGTTGAATATTACGTCACCCTTCTTTAGGTTCATAAATTCAGCACCACGCTTACCAATAAGCTGTGCCTGTCCATTACGAACTAATAATTCAGGTGCAACCTCTCCGACAAGAGCTTGTTGATCGTATGCAATCTGTCCATTGCGGACACCATTATTATAGGCATTAGTACCGCTTGCTTTACCGAACATAACTGTTTTTCTTGTCTTGGTATTGCCATGAGAAGTTGTAGTAGTGCCAGATGCACTTGCATTGACTTTGACGTTAAAACTCTGACTATTTAAAATACTTTGTAGATTTGCATGAAAGTTCTCTGACAGTTTCGCCTGTACCTTAATCTTTGCGGTCTGTTTACTTGCCTTAGATACTGCATTATTGAGTGCCTTATCATAAGCTGACATATCAGCATCGACCTTAATACTTGTATCCGAATCTTTTAAGAAACTATCAGGATTGAGATTTGCTAACTGTTCCTTGAATTTATCCGTATCAATTTCAGCATCAATACCGATTTTTGTGAGTTCACCCTGATCCTGTAAATTCTGCAACTGTGTTGTTACATTTGCAAGATGTGTTTCAGCATCGGTCGTATCAATACCAAGTGTTTCTGCCTGTTCTAGCTGTTGTTTTGCAGATATATAAGATTGTAATACCGCTAATACAGTTTGAGAACCTTCTTCGACCTGTGATGCATCAATACCCATAATTGCAGGCTGTTCAAGTTCCTGTTTCTGTTTGAGTAATTGTGCAATAACTGTCTGTGCATCTTTCCAACTATCAGAACCAATTTCAAGCCCATCACGATACGTTTGTAGACTACTAATCTGCTTATTCAAACTATCAACATCTAAATCTGCACTAAAATCAATTTTAACACTTTGGTCTTTTTCAGAAATTCGCTTTGCAGCTTCTTCCGCTTCACTTTGCAAATCGGTTGTATCCGCTAAATGTGCATAAAATTCTATCTCTGGTTGAATTTCCCCGGCAACCGAATCATACTGTTTCCATAATTCCGTTGTATCGAATCCAGCTTTATCTAATTCTTCAATTGTCTTTTTATAATCGGCTAAATCTGTTCTTGCATCAACTGATTTCTGATCAATAGCATTTAAACCATCTACAATAGATTCCGACATGTTATCGAAATTAATATCAATACCTTCTGCTTCTGTCATAGCCAAGAATAAATCTACAACAGCAGAACGAGACATATCTACATCTTCACAGAATTGTTCCAGATTTTGTACGTCTATTTTGAATGTACCATCAGAATTTTTAGTAATTTGATCTGATAGTTGACTAGCATCATCCAAGAATGTATATAAACCAGAAATATCTTCGGTGAAATACTTTTCGGCACGAGTAAGATATTTATCCCATAATGCATCAGAATATTCCAATTCATCATTTGCCGAACCGATATATTCCATGAATGTTTTGAAATCATCTGTTCCCGTCCAACCATTTTCCCATGCTTTACGAGCCGAATCTAACTGTCCTTGCACATACTCAAAATTATCATTATTATCTGGTGTCTCTAGCGCACGTTTGTAATTACTCAATGCAGACAAAGATGCCATAATACTTTGTTCAAGTGCATCATATTGATTGATTTCATCGCCAAGCACAGAAATATTATCTAAATGTGTAGATAAACTTTCAGACCATCCATCATTATCCTTCTTGAGATTACTAATTTCCTTACGAAGTGCATCAATGCCCTT